>Ga0307488_10000010_pt1 | contig 158706 bp, 145 predicted proteins | sample SB02metaG_FD_202248 | JGI IMG/M metagenome (GOLD analysis project Ga0307488, IMG submission 202248) | Sea-ice brine microbial communities from Beaufort Sea near Barrow, Alaska, United States - SB 0.2 | ecosystem: Environmental > Aquatic > Marine > Coastal | place: USA: Alaska | collected...
AGGAGAACAGCCCAAAGAAACTCCGATTGCTTTGCAATCTGATTTTTTCTTTTGTTCTCAAGGCGATGCAAGCATCACTTAACCCCAAAATAAAAACTCCTTGATTTCTCAAGGAGTTTCTTAGTAGCGGGAACTGGACTCGAACCAGTGACCTTCGGGTTATGAGCCCGACGAGCTACCTACTGCTCTATCCCGCGATTTCGAGTGCAAATATACAACTTATAAACACTATCTCAATAAAAATAACATTTTTTTTAAAAAAAAAGATAAATCGTTCGACCACAACTTTGTAGAATTTTCAACCTTTAAAACAAAAAAAACGAGATACCTTTGCCGTATGACACATAAAGCTGGTTTTGTAAATATAATAGGCAATCCAAACGTAGGAAAATCTACTTTGATGAATGCCTTAGTGGGTGAAAGACTCTCCATTATTACCTCTAAAGCGCAAACCACGAGACATCGCATCTTAGGCATTGTAAATGAAGACGATTATCAGATTGTCTTTTCAGATACTCCAGGAATTATAAAACCCGCATACGAATTACAAGCATCGATGATGGACTTTGTAAAAGCGGCTTTAGATGATGCCGATATTTTAATTTATATGGTAGAAATAGGAGAAAGCGAATTAAAAAATGAAGCTTTTTTTAACCGGATCATACAAAGCGAAATTCCCGTGATTTTATTAATTAATAAAATTGATAAATCGGATCAAAAAGAAGTGGAAGAAAAAATTATCTATTGGAAAAATAAAGTTCCCAATTCTTATGCCTATGTGATTTCTGCCTTAGAAAATTTTAATATCGATGCTGTTTTACAGAAGATCAAAGATCTCTTGCCAGAAGCCCCCCCTTTTTATCCTAAAGATCAATTAACAGATAGGCCAGAACGCTTTTTTGTTAATGAAAAAATCAGGGAAAAAATCTTAATGCATTACAAAAAAGAAATCCCCTACTCCATTGAAGTAGAAACCGAAAGTTTTGAAGAAGAAGAAACTATTATAAAAATCCGTTCTGTAATTATGGTGGAACGCGATACCCAAAAAGGAATTATTATTGGCCATAAAGGATCCGCCATTAAACGCGTGGGTGCTGAAGCTCGAAAAGATTTAGAGATTTTCTTTGATAAAAAAATATTTATCGAATTGTATGTGAAAGTTAATAAAAACTGGCGAAGCGACACCAATCAGTTAAAAAGATTTGGTTATAAAGATTAATGCCCCTCTTGCAACGATTGCTGCATAAAGTTGCGCAAGGCTTCCATCTGTTTACTTCCCGTTTTCTTTCCTATTTTTCCCAAGAAATAAAACAGCACCCAAAGTAACGGAGCGGTTATCAATAAAATCGAAGCCAAAAACACACTTTTATCAAAAGAGGCGTTTACGTAGTATACAATAATACCGCTTAAAAAAAGGAGCGCTAAGATAAAATGGGCAAACATAAAAAGGGTCCACACTTCTGGTTTTGGCCCGAAAAGGCCCTTTATTAACGATGAATCTTCCCCGTTCTGTACAACTTCAAAATGTAATTGAGGTGACCAAAAATGACTTTTCCTTTTTGGAATATCAATAAAAACATGGCTATCGAGAATGTTTATTAAGAAAGGAGCTGTCTTTTTCTGGGTTATAAAAATGTCAAGAACAACCTCTTGTTTCTGCGGAATAATCAACGAAAACCTGGGTCTTAAAAAAATATGGCTGTTGGTTTTTTCTTCCATGTTTACGGTCTTTTTTTCTCAAATTCAACAACAAATAAGTGAAAATTAACAGAAACTACCTAAAACGAATCCTAATAAATCATTTTTCATATAGATCTGTTAGATAACGGTTTAAAAATACAACTAAAAATCGTGCGTTAAATTGTATCTTTGCAAAAAATTTCAATAGAGATGAACAGTATTGTTGCCATTGTAGGAAGACCAAATGTAGGAAAGTCAACACTTTTTAATCGATTGGTACAGCGTAGAGAAGCCATTGTAGATGCAGTTAGTGGCGTTACGCGTGACAGGCATTACGGAAAATCTGACTGGAACGGAAAAGAATTTTCTGTAATAGATACTGGCGGATATATAAAAGGTTCTGATGATGTTTTTGAAGGAGAAATTAGAAAGCAAGTAATTTTAGCTATTGAAGAAGCAGATATTATTGTTTTTGTGGTAGATGTTCAAGAAGGAATCACTCCCATGGATGAAGAAGTTGCAAAATTGTTACGAAAAGTAAAAAAGCCCATTTATATTGCCGTAAATAAGGTTGATAACGCCATGCGAGATGCTAACGCCGTTGAATTTTACAACTTAGGCTTAGGCGATTATTATACGATTTCATCGATAAATGGAAGTGGCACTGGAGAATTATTAGACGTCCTTGCTGCAAATATGCCAGCCCCAGAAGAAGTAGATTTAGAGGCAGAAGAATTACCAAGATTTGCAGTCGTTGGTAGACCAAACGCGGGAAAATCATCCTTTATAAACGCCTTAATTGGCGAGGAAAGAAATATTGTGACCGATATTGCTGGAACCACCAGAGATTCTATTGATACCAAATACAACCGATTTGGTTTTGATTTTAACCTGGTAGACACCGCCGGCATTAGAAAAAAATCGAAAGTAAAAGAAGATTTAGAGTTTTACTCGGTAATGAGAGCCGTTAGAACTATTGAGTATTCTGATGTTATTATTCTACTGATTGATGCCACCCGTGCTTTTGAAAGTCAAGACCAAAATATCTTTTGGTTGGCAGAAAAAAATAAAAAAGGAGTGGTCATTTTAGTTAACAAATGGGATTTGGTAGAAAAAGAAACCAATACCATGCGAGATTACGAAGCTGCTATTCGAAGAGAAATAGCTCCTTTTACAGATGTTCCCATTGTCTTTATTTCGGTTTTAAACAAGCAACGTATTTTTAAAGCCATAGAAACGGCAGTAGAAGTTTTTGAAAATAGAAAAACAAGAATATCTACCAGTAAATTAAATGAAACCATGCTGGAAATTATTTCAAATAATCCACCACCAGCCATCAAGGGGAAGTATGTGAAAATAAAATATTGCATGCAATTACCTACAAGAACGCCTCAATTTGCGTTTTTCTGCAACCTTCCACAATATGTAAAAGACGCGTATCGAAGATATTTAGAAAACAAATTAAGAGAAATTTACAATTTTAATGGCGTTCCTATTATCATTTATTTTAGACAGAAATAAGAACATGTTATCAAAGAATTAACCCTAAAAAAGAGGGCTGCTTTTACAAGCAGCCCTCTTTTTATTTTTTATAGAAAAGACGCCGTTTCCCCTTCAAACCTCAAGACAAAAAAGTGTAAGAAGCTGCATATTAATACGACTCATAGAGAGCACTTACAGTGATTTTTTCGTAGATTTGTAATGAAAATCCCTTAAAATGAAGATTATACAACCAAATTCAGTAAATAATGTAGCATTGCCTTTGCAATTAAACATCTCATTTCACAAAGTTTTTGCTTTGTATGAAAAATATGCTTCCGAAGCCTTTAAAGACCATCCAAAGCACATTGCTTCAAAAGAAATGGTGGCAACTATTAAAGAGTACCCGGATCTTATTAACGGGTTTTCTGATCTCTCTTTACTTGATAGTTATAAAGAACCAATCAACGCGCTGCTAGATCCATTATTTCCGGAATCTTTGTTAGAAAATGAAATTAAGGCAGCAACCATCCCCTTTTCTTTTACCTCGTTTAAATTCACGAATCGATTAAGTAGCATTTTAGAAAATGCGAACATAGACTATGAATTTAATATCAGAAATTTCGAAGAAAATGCCATGTATATTATGGCTTGTACCTTTATTCTAAAAGCAACTTATGGCTATGACGTAGATTTAAAAAGACCTTTTTTCTTTGATATTCCAGACACAAAAATTGGCATCACCAAGCATTACAGAGCGACTTTTAATAGTGATTTTTCAGAAATTAGCTCTACAGAAAACGCCCCTAAAATAACCGAAAAAGATTTCAAAGAATTACTAGACAATTTTGAGAATATAGCTATTTGGAAAGAAAAATTCCCACCCAATAGTTACGTGTTTAAAGGATTTGGAATTCTAAACCTCTTTGATGTCACTGCCGATGAAACCCTGTCTTCCATCAAGGCCAATTTGCTGCGAAGTGATGAAAACTTAATTGAAGATGTACAACAAAATTTACGTGAATTTTACGCAATTAAAGATTTAAAACTGGGGTATTCAATTTTTGACAGCGTGGACTCAAAAATATCTGAAAGCTCGGCATCTGCAAGTAAATTAACGAGCCTTATCTTAAATGAAAACGCAGAAATTAACTGTAATAATTATTTTTGTGAAAAAATGTTTGAAAAAGTTTTTAAAAGACACGAAATATTCACCATTTCTGATGTTGAAAACTACGGAAAAGCAACACAGCAAAATTCATTTTACAAAGACCTACATCAATCTGGTATTCAAAGCATACTCATCATCCCAATAAAAGTCTCTAATAGCGAGGACTTAGCACTATTAGAAATTGCCTCTCCAAGGCCTTATGAGTTAAATTCTGTGAATGTGAACAAACTCATTGATATTATTCCTGTTTTTCAAGCCGCTGTAAAAAGATCCTCTGAAGAACATCAAAACATTTTAGAAGCTATCATACAGCAGCACTATACCTCTATTCACCCTACAGTAAAATGGCGTTTTCATAAAGCAGCGAAAAACTACCATGCCAATTTAGAGTCCAAAAATAAGAAGATTCAACTAGAAGAAATTGTGTTTAACAACGTATTTCCACTCTATGGTCAAAGTGACATTAAAGGCTCTTCCGACGCTAGAAATGTAGCCATTAAACAAGATTTAATTACCCAGCTTTCTTTAGCAATTGACGTCTTAAACAACTCCTGTAAGACAGAAAAACTACCTATTTATAAAGAATTAATGTTTCGGGTAAACCAGTATTTGATAGATGTAAAAAAAGGCTTAAATGCCGGGGATGAAATTGGAATTTTAGATTTTTTAAAACAAGAAATTTACCCCGTCTTTAAACATATAAAAAGCATTAATAAGGTTTTAAATGAGCAAGTAGATATTTATGTAAACCGTTTGGATCCAGATTTAGAGGTAGTTTATGAAAAGCGAAAAGACTATGAAGACAGTGTAACGCTTTTAAATGAAAAACTGGTGAATTTTATCGACAAAAAACAAGTGGAAGCGCAACAGATGTATCCACATTTTTTTGAACGCTATAAAACAGATGGGGTTGAATTCAATATGTATATAGGAGAATCTTTGGTGAAAAATAAACCTTTTGACAAGCTGTACCTCTATAATTTACGCCTGTGGCAATTGCAAACTATGTGGGGCATGGAGAACATCGCGTTTTCCAGCAGAGAAGAAATGCACAATAAATTACGTGTTGCTTCCTTAATTTTAGTACATAGCAATTCTTTATCGATCAAATTTAGAATGGATGAAAAACAATTTGATGTAGATGGCGCCTATAATATTCGGTATGAAATCATTAAAAAAAGAATAGACAAGGCCTGTATCAAAGATACCCAAGAACGCTTAACGGTTCCTGGTAAAATTGCCATTGTTTATAGCCAAGACAAAGATGCCTTAGAGTACATTAAGTACATTAAATATTTGCAGGCTAAAAATCTTCTCGGTAAAATTGAAATGTTACATATAGAAGATCTTCAAGGTGTTTCTGGCTTAAAAGCACTGCGTGTAGAAGTAATTTATCACAAAGATTTTAACGAAGAAAACGCCATTACCTTTAGCGATTTAATTCAAGTAGTAGAAGGCTAAATAACAACTCATTTTGTTTGAAATGAAATAGCAAAGGCGATCACAGAAAAAATAATTCCCACCATAAAAACGGTATAGGTAATTCTTAAAATTTTGTATTTCCTGTTTAATACCAAACCTAGAAAATATAAATCTTTGGTGAGTGAGCCGTACAAATAATCTCGATCTTGCATCATTTCTCCCATAGCCCACTCAAAGTCTTCTAATTTCATTTTATGAAAATTCCCAAAGAACAACAGATTCACTTTTTTATTAGCAACATCCTCTTTGGTAAATTCTCCAGAGGTTACGTTTGGTCGGGTAGCAATTACAGACAACACCATAGATACAATGGTGAATAAAACAAAAATAATAGTGGGAATTACCAAATGCGAATTTGAAGGGTTGTCTAATTTTGGCAATAAACTAGACAGTGCCAATGAAACGATAATGGCATTTACCGAGAGCAAAATATTTGCTTTGGTATCGGCAATATCACTTAGGGTAATGTGGTTACTCAAAGCTACTCGAAACATGGTTTCTATGCCGCGTTCTGGTGATGCCGCTTTATTCTTTTTGAACTGTAATTCCTCTTTTTTCTGGCTAATTTTTGTGCTATTATTTTTTTCCTTTTTCTGATCTTTTAAAACGCTTGCCACATTCTTACTTTTGGTAGCTACCCAATTTTTCGCCGCAAAATCGGTGTAAAAACGATGTGAGTTCATTAAAAAATGAATATTTTCATCATACCATTCTTTATCGGTAATCTTTTTACCCGAAGTAAATTCCCATTCTTTTCGAAGTAGTTGAGTTAATTCACAAAAACTTTTACTTCCTATATGCGAGCTATCTGCATCTCTAATAATTTTCTCCAATTCATTTTTAGGCGCTACACACATATCTGTAGCCAAAATCAAAGCGCAAATCTGGTCGATATCTTCTTTTGAAACCTTCTGTTGCTCTAGAAAAGATCGGGCAATGGCTGCACCTTCTTTTTCGTGATTTTCTATGCCTACCGTATAGCCTACATCATGAAACCAAGCCGCTAAAATTAACTTGTCTGTGGCCGATTCATCTAGAGAAACACCCGCTGAAATCACCCTCACTTTCCTTACAACTCGCTGTGTGTGAGCTAAGTTATGGTATAAAAAAGAACGATCTAATTTCTCATTTAAAAGGTGAACAACAAATTTTTCGGCAAGTATTAAGACATTTTTCATAAAAAATATTTAAGCTAATTTAATATAAATTTCTGAGATGCTAAAAAGTGTAAGACTATGATTCCTGAAACGACTAAGGATTGCTTAACTTAGTCAAAAAAAAGAAAGAAATGATTACGTGGAAAAATATCATTGGTTTTTCTGTAAAAGGAAATCCAATACCCAGAAAAAGAGTAGAAAAATCAGACAGCGAATGGAAAGAAATACTTACTCCAGAACAATATAGAATTACCAGAAATAAAGGAACCGAAAGTCCCAATTCTGGAGAATTGTGTTCTATTCATGATTTAGGAAAATACAACTGTATTTGCTGCAGCGAACCCCTTTTTGACTCGACCATCAAATATGAATCAAGTTCTGGATGGCCAAGTTTTACGCAACCCATCGAAGAAAATGCCATTAAATATTACAAAGATGTAAGTTTTGGTATGACTAGAGTGGAGGTTATCTGCAATACCTGTGATGCGCATCTAGGACATGTGTTTCCAGATGGCCCAGAACCAAGCGGATTGCGTTATTGTATTAATTCGGAAGCCATGATTTTACAAAAAGAAAACTAAAATGGACAAAAAACTAGAGCTTACAACCCTTGGTGGCGGCTGTTTTTGGTGTACAGAAGCTGTTTTTCAAGAAGTAAAAGGTGTTGAAAAAATAATTTCTGGATATGCTGGCGGGAAAGTTCCTGGCAGACCAACCTATAGAGAAATCTGTTCAGGATTAACAGGACACGCAGAAGTTATCCAAGTTGCCTTCGACCCAAGTATTATTTCTTATGAAGACATGTTAATTGTTTTTATGACCACCCACGATCCTACCACCTTAAATCAACAAGGGGCAGATAGAGGAACGCAATATAGGTCTGTGATTTTTTATCACGATGAGCAGCAGCAAAAAACAGCAGAAAAGGTGATAGAAAACCTAAGCCCTTATTACAACAATAAGATTAGTACAGAAATTGCCCACTTACCCATTTTCTATGAAGCAGAACTAGAACATCACAATTATTACAGAAATAACACCACACAAGGCTATTGCACTTATGTCATTGAGCCAAAATTATCAAAACTTAGAAAATTACACGCTGAAAAACTCGTATAAAACTTTTATACCAAATTTTGTACCTATCGAGTGAATAACTCGATGTAAGTTGTATGCCTGTGCTTAGCAAAGTCAAAGCATGACCGCTTGCCCGCAGAGGGCGGGCTAAAAGACAATAAGAAAGATACATGAAATTAAATATTGAAAACACTTTTACTCAAGAATTACCAGCAGACACCAACGTAGAAAACGGTAGAAGACAAGTTTTAGATGCCTGTTATTCGCATGTAAATCCGCAAAAAACACCGAACCCTCAGCTCATTCATGTTTCCAAGGAAATGATTGAAGCCCTTGGATTGTCTGAAAAAGACACAAACAGTAAAGCGTTTTTAAATATCGTTACCGGAAATGAGTTGATTCCTAAGACCCAACCCTATGCGATGTGTTATGGTGGCCATCAATTTGGTAATTGGGCAGGGCAACTAGGCGATGGAAGAGCCATTAATTTAACAGAAGTTGTTCATAAAAACAAGCGTTGGTTTCTGCAATTAAAAGGGGCAGGTGTAACTCCGTATTCTAGAACAGCAGATGGCTTAGCTGTTTTGCGTTCATCAATCAGAGAATACTTGTGTAGTGAAGCGATGTTTCACCTCGGTATTCCAACTACACGCGCCTTGTCTTTGAGTACCTCTGGTAATGAGGTTTTAAGAGATGTTTTATACGATGGACATCCGGCCTATGAAAAAGGGGCCATTGTTTGCCGAGTTGCCGAATCGTTTATACGGTTTGGAAATTTTGAAATTTTTTCAGCAAGAGATGATCTCAAAAATCTAAAAAAACTAGCAGATTACACCATAAAACATCATTTTCCGTCCATTGAAAATACATCCAAAGAAAAATATATTCAGTTTTTTAAAGAGGTTTCAGAACGCACTTTAAAAATGATTATCGATTGGCAAAGAGTTGGTTTTGTGCATGGCGTAATGAATACCGATAATATGTCTATTTTAGGATTAACTATCGATTTTGGACCTTATGGTTGGCTAGAAGGGTTTGATTTTGGTTGGACGCCAAATACAACAGACAAGCAACACAAACGATACCGATTTGGAAATCAACCCAACATGGGCTTATGGAATTTATATCAACTGGCAAATGCCATTTACCCGCTAGTGGAAGAAGTAAAACCCTTGGAAGAAATTCTCGACAGCTACAAAACAAATTTTGAAAAAGAGTCCTTATTGATGATGAAATCAAAATTGGGCCTTCATAAGACCGATGCAAATGATACGCTTTTGATTCAACAATTAGAAGATACCTTGGAGCTTACCGAAACCGATATGACAATTTTCTTTAGAAATTTAAGCGAATTTTCATCAAACACCCCGAACAATCTATCTCTTATCTCAGCAGCTTTTTATGACGAAAAAGGAGCTTTGGAAGTTGAAGAAAACTGGAAAAGTTGGTTTGAAAAATATCAAAACAGATTACAAAAAGAAACCTTATCGGATGCTGAGAGAGCCGAAAAAATGAATTTAATAAACCCCAAGTATGTGCTTAGAAATTATATGTCTCAAATGGCCATTGATCAAGCAGAAAAAGGAAATAACGACTTAATTAACGAGCTTTTCGAGCTCTTAAAGCAGCCCTATGCAGCACAACCGAAATCTCAAAAATGGTTTGCCAAAAGACCGGAATGGGCAAAAAATAAAGTAGGCTGTTCAATGTTATCCTGTAGCTCATAAAAAACAAGAAATCAAATCTTAATTGATTATATTTGTGTCTAGCCTTTTTGTTATGCGTATTATTAAATATTTTGTTTTATTACTGATTATCAATTTATTCATCCATGCTTGTGCGAGTTATAAAGCACAATATGCAGACACAGCAAAGGAAACCGCCCTCCCTAAGCACCCTTCCAATATTGTTCATTCGTTTTACTTGATTGGCGATGCAGGGAATTCTAGGGCACCAGAGAAAAGCCCTGCCTTATCTTATCTCAAATCAGAAATTTCAAAGGCACAAAAGGAGTCTACTTTAATTTTCTTAGGAGACAATGTCTATGAAAAAGGAATCCCTGATAAAAATTCAAAAACATACAAGTTAGCCACTGCTCGCTTAAAGGTGCAAACAGATCTTGGAAATAAATTTCCAGGAAGAACCATTATGATTCCCGGAAATCACGATTGGTATAGTGGTTTAAGCGGATTAAGACGTCAAGAAAAACTAGTTGATAAAGCACTAGGAAAAAACTCTTTTTTACCAGAAAAAGGTTGCCCTTTAGAACATATAGAGATTTCAAAAGATATTGAGCTCATTATTATTGATACCCATTGGTTTGTGACCAACTGGAATGATCATCCGGGTATTAATGATAAATGTGAGATTAAAACTCGAGAAAAATTCTTTGAAGAATTAGAAGGATTAATTAAAAAAGCTCGAGGGAAGACCACCCTGATCGCCATGCACCATCCGATGTTTACCAATGGCCCACATGGTGGATACTATTCTTTTAAAAGCCATATAACACCTGTACCCATTTTAGGAAGTGCGTTAAATATTCTAAGGAAAACCTCTGGAATTACCAATACAGATCAGCAAAACGACAAGTACAATCAGCTTAAAAACCGCATCGTTACCCTATCGCAAGAAAACAACAAGGTTATTTTTGTTTCTGGTCATGAGCATAGCTTACAATATCTTGTTGAAGACAATATCCCGCAAATTGTGAGTGGTGCTGGTTCTAAAACATCGCCTACTAAAAACGTAAATGGAGGTAAATTCTCTTATGGAACTCAAGGTTTTGCTCGCCTAGATATTTATAAAGACGGTGCTTCATCTGTCCATTTTTATGCGGCAGACACCCAAGAAGAAGTCTACAAAACAGCGGTCTATCCTGCAGACAGCATTGCTTATAAAATAACGTTTAAAAAGAGTTCTTCAACTCAAAAAAAAGCATCGATCTACACCGAGAAAGAAGTTACCAAAAGCAAAGCCTATCGCTTTTTGTGGGGTAAAAGATACCGGAAGTATTTTGGCACAGAAATTAATGCAAGAATCGTCTATTTAGATACGCTATTGGGAGGATTAACCCCTGTGAGAAAAGGAGGAGGACACCAATCTAAGTCCCTTCGTTTGGAAGACAAACAGGGTCGGGAATACGTCATGCGTGCACTGCGTAAAAATGCGGTACAATATATTCAGGCGGTCGCCTTTAAAGACAAATATGTTCGTGGACAATTTGACGAAACCTATACAGAGGGCTTGCTGTTAGATATTTTTACGGGATCGCATCCCTACGCTCCGTTTACTATTGGAACGTTGTCGGACGCTGTCGGAATCTATCATGCAAATCCCGTCTTATATTATATACCGAAACAAACTGCTTTAGGCCAATTTAACCGTGATTTTGGAGATGAGCTATATATGATTGAAGAACGAACGGCTTCTGGCCATGGAGACAAAAAACATTTTGGCTTTTCTAACAAAATTATTAGTACAGACGATCTTAGAAAAAAACTAAATAAAAGCGAAAACCATGTCTTAGACGAAGAAATGTATATTAGAGCGCGCCTGTTTGACATGCTTATTGGTGATTGGGACCGTCATCAAGATCAGTGGAGATGGGCAGAATTTAAAAAAGGGGACCGTACCCTATATAGACCCGTTCCTAGAGACCGAGACCAAGCATTCTCTATTTTTGGCGATGGAAAACTACTAGGTTTTATCACCCAATCTATGCCGGCACTTCGTGGAATGCGATCTTATAAAGACGATATTGATGATCCCAGATGGTTTAATTCGGCGGCCTATCCCTTAGATATGGCTTTGATTAGAGAGGCTACTAAAGAAGTGTGGGATGAGCAAGTATCGTTGATTACCTCTCAAATAACCGACAGTATCATTGATAAAGCCTTTTTACAATTTCCAAAAGAAGTAAGAGACCACACCATACTAAAAATTAAAAAGAAATTACAAGGCAGAAGAAAAAATCTGCAAAAAATAGCCGATAAATATTTTAACCACCTCAATAAATTTCAGATTATCCGTGGAACAAACAAAGACGATTGGTTTGATATTGAGCGCTTACCTGAAGGAAAAACAAAAGTAACTGTTTACAGAATTAAGGGAGGGCTGAAAGCCATGATCATTCACGAACGGGTGTATGATGAAGCATTGACCAAAGAAATCTGGATTTATGGTTTAGATGACGATGATGTTTTTGTGGTAAAAGGCAGTAAAAAAAAGCCAATAGCGATTAAAATTATTGGTGGTTTAGACAATGATATTTATGAAATTAACGAGAAAGCTGGCGTTAAAGTATACGATCATCAAACGCGTAAAAACACTTTTAAAACCAACAATATTAACAAGAAATTGACCGATGATTATGACACAAATACCTATAACTACAAAAAGTTAAAGAATAGTCAAAACATGCTTAATCCTGCATTTGGTTATAATCCCGATGACGGGCTTAAAATAGGTCTTAAAGATGTTTATACTTCGAATAGTTTTGAACGAAATCCGTTTACGCATCAACAGATCCTTTCTGGCTATTATTATTTTGCTACCAATGGTTTTGAAATGAACTATTCTGGCGAGTTTGCACATCTATTTAAAACTTGGAATTTTGGGATTGATGCCAGATATACCAGTCCAAATTATGCGATTAACTTCTTTGGATTTGGTAATAATTCCATAAATCCAAATGCCAACGAAAGCAAAGAAAAAGACTTTAATCGAGTTAAAATAGGACAATTTAATTTGGGGTCATTTATCCAATGGCGTGGAGCATTAGGAGCTAAAATCAAATTAGGAGCTAACTATCAGCGATACCATGTAGAACGAACTTTAGGACGCTTTTTAGAAACGCAATACCTATCAGATAACACTATTTTTAAGCAACAACACTTTATCAATACCGAAGGAAGTTATACCTATAAACATTCAGATAATCCTACTTTCTCTACCTTAGGAATGGGCTTTGAGGCTCATTTAGGTTATACCACCAGTCTTACTCAAAACCGAGATTTTGCCTATGCTATTACCTCATTATCCGTAAACCACAAACTAATCCCGAGCGGTCAACTGGTCCTAGCATCAAAAGTAAAAGGACATTTTACCTTTGGAGAAGAATTCGAGTTTTATCAAGGAGCCAGCATTGGTGGCTCAAACGGTTTACGTGGCTATAGAAATGAGCGTTTTACCGGTAAAAACTCGTTTTATCACAGTTCCGATCTTCGCTTAAATTTAGCCAGTATAAAAACAGGATTAGTCCCCTTCAATGTAGGTGTTTTTGGAGGGTTTGATTACGGTAAAGTTTGGGGAGACAATAGCTTTTTAATTCAACCTAGTCTTCAGAATGCACAGCTCCACACCTCTGTAGGTGGAGGCCTCTTCTTTAATACAGTAGATATTCTATCGAGTACCATTTCTGGATTTCACAGTGATGATGGATGGAGAATGAGCTTTTCTTTGGGATTTGAGTTTTAATTGCAAAGGCTACCCATTTTTCAATAATCAATAAGCAAGCTATTTTTAATTTATTTTTAAAGAATACAGATTCCCTCCATTTCCGTTATCCCTTTCATCGGCAATAAAAAGGGTGTAGTTATCGGAAAAGCAAATACTTTCTTTTTGCGAGACAAATCCTAAAGAAACTTTAGATGCTTTACCACTAAAGAAATCATCGTCTTTAAAATTGGTAAAAATCCACACAGACTCGTTCGTTAACAAGACCATTTTTTGCTGATCGGGAGAAATAGCTGCAGAGGTAATCCAATTTTTTTTTGGGGAGCCCGCATTAAATTCACCAATAAATTGGGCAATATACTCTCCTTTTTGAGCCGGAATCTTATACAAATAAGTAGTGCCATACTTATCTTTAACTCTACTTTTAGTGAAAATATAAAGTGAATTCTTCCAATAAAAAAGACTTTCTGCATCAAAATAATAAGCCGTTTTTTTAGGTGGAAACTTTTTTTGGTTCGGATAAGAAAACTCAATTTCTTCCACTTCCGCCTTTTTTTCTGATAGCTCCTTTTTAGCCACTTTTAACACCTTGAGGTTTGTTCTGCTGTTTTCGTTATTTCCGAAATCGGCAATGTATACATTGCCCTCAGTATCCATCGTCAGGTCTTCCCAATCGTGATTTTTCGCATCAATCTTGAGTTCTTCCTTAATTTCTCCCTCTAACGAAACGCCATACAACTTTGCCGAATTCCCACCATCGTTCACCATCCAAAAGAGTTTTGTGCTCGGATCAAAAGCCATTCCCGAAACTTCTTTGAGTGTTTTTGGCAAGTCAGCAACCACGATTAAGTTGCCATAATCGCAATTAAAGCATAAAATAACGCAGCCTAATAACAGGAGTTTTCTCATAAACAAATTGCTTACCAACTTCCAGAAGCACCACCGCCACCGAAGCTTCCACCACCAAAACCACCACCAAAGCCACCGCCCGATGAACCTCTACCGCCAAAGCTACCACTGCCACCGCCAAAACCACCACGACCAGCATTGCTTAAAATAATGGCTTGTAAAATACTCCCCGCCAAACCTCGTTTTCTAAAACCACCTCTTCCTCCTTTATTGTTTTTGTTTCCAAGAAAAAGGCGTAAAAAGAAAACAACAATAATGATAATAAAAAGAATCAATCCAAAATTGGGTTTAGATCCAGATGCTGGTTTACGAGTTCCTTTGTATTCGCCAATTAATGTTTCAAAAATAGCATCGGTACCCTTATTTAATCCGGCATAAAAATCGCCCCTTTTAAATTCAGGTATAATGGCTCTTTCTATAATTCTTTTTGTTGCAAAATCGGTCAATAAATGCTCCACTCCTTTTCCAGAAGAAATGGTAATATCTCGATCTTCTTTTGCTAATATAATGAGTACTCCATTGTCTTTTTTTGCATCGCCAATCCCCCATTTCTCTCCCCAATTTGCCGCTAAATAGGCAATATTTTCTCCTTCTGTAGATTTAATAATCGCCAGCACAATTTGCGTAGAAGTGCTGTCTGAATATTTTATTAATTTGTTTTCTAAACGTGCTTTTTGCGCTTCAGAGAACAACCCTATATAATCATAAACACTGGTTTGAAATTTTGGTTTTTCAGGAATTTTATACCCTTGAGAAAAGATACTTTGGCTTATAAAAAAAAGAAGCAAAAAGGCTATTTTATTACAAGCTAAAAACTTGGTATTTAAAACTTTTTTAATAATCATCCTTTAGAAATTTCATTGCTCAATTCATTTTCATCGGTATCAATCTGAAAAGGAAAATGCACCTTTAATTCATGACCTGCTTTTAAAACACCTTCTATAATTCCCTGTTTATAATGCCCCTCCTTAAAATGGCTTTGCATAAGATCTTTTGTGGTATTCCAAAAGTCACCGGGTACAACCGCATCTATCCCTTTATCACCATAAATTACAAATTTTTTATCATTGACTGCCACATAAATCAACACTGCATTTTCTTCTTTGGTATTGTTCATCTTCAGAAAATTAAACAGTTCTAGGGCTCGTTTATAAGGATCTATTTTTGAAGTAGCCTCAATATGAACACGAATTTCGCCGGAAGTGTTTTTCTCTGCAGTTCTAATCGCATCAATTACTTCCTGTTCTTCTTGTTCAGAAAGAAATTCTTCTTTTTTAGCCATATTTTATTCCTTTTTATTAAAATCGAAATTCACATCGGGTGCATTTTCTGAACCTGGATTTGCTTGGTAACGCGTCATTTCATCAAAATTAAAAAGCCCCGCTAAAAATGAGTTTGGGAAAATTAAAATGTGTTTATTATAGTTGTTTACTCCCTCATTAAAGCGGTCTCTCGCTACATTGATTCGGTTTTCGGTTCCTTCTAACTGACTTTGTAATTCTAAAAAATTCTGATTTGCTTTTAAATCAGGATAGCGTTCTACCACCAATAATAATTTAGACAAGGCTCCGTTTAAGCCGTTTTGCGCTTGTTGGAATTGCGCCATTTTTTCTGGAGATAAATTATTGGCATCAATGGTGGTAGAAGTTGCTTTTGCTCTTGCTTCAATTACTGCGGTTAGCGTGTTTTTTTCAAAATCTGCTGCGCCTTGCACCGTTTTTACTAAGTTGCCAATCAAATCATTTCTTCGTTGATATGAACTCTCTACATTGGACCAAGTTGTTTTTGCGTCTTCTTGCAATTTAACCGCGGTATTATTAAACCCTTTTGCCCAATTGTATACTCCAAAAACGATAATCGTAATGATAATTACAGGAATTAACCATTTTTTCATAATTTCTATTTTTTAGTTTTTTTTGATATTTTTTTTTCAAAAATACTCATTATTCTTGAGAAATTAAAGCGATGTGCCACCATCTAAAGTAATTGTTTGTCCGGTAATAAATTTTGTTTCGTCTGAAGCGAGCCAAACAACGGCCGCTGCAATTTCAGTTGCTTTGCCATAGCGTTTCATAGGAATGCTACTCTTTAACCGTGCATCCATATCTTCTCTAGCAGACAATAATTGATCTAACAGAGCAGATTCGGTATATCCAGGACAAATAGCGTTTATTCGAATGTTTTTATTTGCATATTCTAAGGCTGCCGATTTTGTCATACCAACCACCGCAAACTTACTTGCTGAATAACTAATGCTGTGTAAAGACGCTTTTAGTCCGGCCAAAGAAGCAATATTTACAATATTCCCAAAACCTTGTTTTAGCATTTGGACCAAAGCCAATTTCATTCCATAAAAAACACCTGTTTGATTTACGCCAATTACAGCATCCCAATCTTCTAATGTAGCCTCTGCTGTTTTTAAAAGTTGCTTGGGGCCAATTCCGGCATTATTCACCATCACATCTAGTTTCCCAAACTTCTCTACTGTAGAGGCCACTAAACGTTTTACCTCTAAAAAATTGGCAACATTGGTGCGATTGGCAACTGCTTTTCCACCTTTTGCCTTAATGGCTTCCACCACCTCTTCTGCGCGTTTCATTTTGATGTCTGAAACCACCACGATGGCCTTGTGCTTTGCAAATTGCATGGCCGTTGCTTTTCCTATTCCAGCGCCAGCGCCTGTCACAATAACTACTTTATCTTTTAGTTTCATCGTTCACAATTTTACGTTTGTGCTTAATCTATTTTTTTTGTTTTAATGGCCTTTACAGCTAATTTACAACATAATTCTGCTGCTTTGTTCAAATGGGCAAAGCGGGGATCTGAAGTAAACCCCTTTTGGTATCGATCATAAATTTGTTGCGCAATCACCGCGATTTTAAACAATCCAAAGACATAATAAAACACCAAATTAGCAACATCTCTCCCCGATTTATTTGCATACATTTCAGCCATCTCGCTTCTAATAGGGTTTCCTTCAAAAATGGTGGGTGAAGGAATGCCACTTTTCATGAAATCTGGATCTGTAGCCACCGTCCAATATCCTAAAGAGGTACCTAAATCCATTAATGGATCGCCTAAAGTTGCCATTTCCCAATCTAAAACTGCCGAAACCTGTAGCCAAGAATCGTCTTTAAAAACAATATTGTCATATTTATAATCATTGTGAATTAAACAGTGATGATATTCTTTAGGTTGGTTTTCTTGCATCCAATTCATAACAATAGCGGCTTCTGGAAATTCAGCTGATTTTGCTTTTAAATATTGTTTTCCCCAATTCGTTACTTGACGTTCTACATAACCTGCTGGCGTCCCTAAATTAGACAATCCAATTGCGCTATAATCTACCTGATGCAGTTCCACAAAAGTATCTAACCAAGAGTTGGCAATGGTTTTGTAGTCCTTGACACCCATAGTTCTTGTTGTTGCTTCATTATAGTTAAGGATAATGCCCTCTACCTTTTCCATCACATAAAACTGACTTCCTAAAATAGTGGTGTCATCGGTAAAAGCATGCATTTTTGGAACTTTAGGAAAAACCTCCTTTAGAGCACTTTGCACGGTAAACTCCCGATGCATATCGTGGCCTCTTCTTACAACGCCCATAGGCGGTTTTCTTAACACAAATTCCTTTTCCTGAATCGTAAGCAAGTAGGTTAGGTTCGAATACCCATGCGTAAACTGCTGTACCGCTAAATCGCTTTCAACCGTAGTGATCAATTCATTTTCTCGAAGGTATTTAAGGAGTAAAGCTTCGTTCAACTCCTCGCCCGATCTTACTTGTTGTTTTCCCATTCTTAGTGCTTTCCATATTTAGTAATACAACTTTTCCCTAACTGATACATATGAACTTCATCGGGTCCATCGGCAAGTCGTAACATTCTGGAAATTGCAAAATAATGAGGTAAATAGGTATCTGGGCCTACTCCTTTTCCGCCTAAAATTTGAATGGCTCTATCAATGACTTTCATGGCCATATTTGGCGCCACAATTTTTATCATCGCAATGATATCTTTAGACTCTTTATTTCCGTGTTTATCCATTTTATCGGCAGCAGAAAGTGTTAACAATCTTGCTTGCTCAATCTCGCATTGCGATTTTGCGATTTCCTGTCGAATACTGCTATAATCTTTCAGCATCTTGCCAAAAGTTTCTCTTTCTAAGGTTCTTTGCGCCATTAATTCTAAAGCATATTGGGCCATGCCAACCAAACGCATACAATGATGTATTCTTCCTGGACCTAACCTGCCTTGAGCAATTTCAAAGCCCCTCCCTTCTCCTAAAAGTAAGTTTTCTTTTGGCACACGAACATGCTCTAAAAGAACTTCTGCATGCCCTTCGGGAGAATCGTAATAGCCAAAAACCGATAAAGGTCTTACAATGCGAACTCCATGGGTATTTAACGGAACTAAAATCATGCTTTGTTGTTGATGCCTTGGTGCATTCGGATTAGATTTCCCCATGATAATACCTACTTTACACCTTGGATCCATTGCGCCAGAAGACCACCATTTTCTTCCGTTAATTACGTATTCGTCACCATCTAAAACAATAGATGTTTCTAGGTTTGTTGCATCGGAAGAGGCAACTTCTGGTTCTGTCATTAAAAATGCAGAACGAATTTCTCCCTTCATCAAAGGCAGTAACCATTTTTCTTTTTGTGCTGCACTTCCATATTTTGCCAACACCTCCATATTTCCAGTATCTGGTGCCGAGCAATTAAAAATTTCTGAAATCCAGATTTTTCTACCCATAATTTCGGCCAAGGGTGCATATTCTAAGTTGGTTAAACCCGGACTTAAATCGCCATAATCTTTTGGCAAAAACAAATTCCATAAGCCCGCTTCTTTTGCCTTTTGTTTGAGAGATTCTAGCCTTGGAAAAGGCTTCCATAAATTGTTTGGATCTCTTTGGAACCTTAAATACGCCTCTTCCATAGGAACAATATGCTCTTCAATAAAAACGGTTAATTGTTGTTGTAGTTCAAGTGATTTCTTTGAGTATTCGAAGTTCATTTTATTGTTTTTACCCTGCAATCATATAGCCACCATCGGCAGTATAAACCCCTCCAGTCATATAACTTCCTGCATCTGAGGCTAACAAACAAGCCAAGCCAACGATTTCTTCTGGATGTCCCATTCTACCGCTAGGGATTGTTTTTTCTATTTTACCTAATGTTTTTTCATTTTGCCAAAGTGCCGCACTAAATTTGGTTTTAATCAATCCTGGGCAAATGGCATTGGCACGAACGCCATATCTTCCCCATTCTTTTGCTTGATTTTTAGACAGCATTAAAATGGCTGCTTTGCTTACGCTATACAACCCTAAACCAAACCCTGGCGTTAATGCTTCTACAGATGCAATATTAATAATACTTCCATTGTTGTTTTTTTGCAGGTATGGCAAAACTAAGTTCGATAAGCTCCATGGTGCTTTTACGTTTGTCTCCATAATTTTATCAAAAACATCGGGATCAACATCTTCAATGGGTCCAAAAGCGGGGTTAATTGCAGCATTATTTACCAAAATATCTATTCGCCCAAAGGCTAGCATCGTAGCAGTAACCAGTTCTTTTCTTTGCGCATCTTTACCTATATGGCAAGCAATTCCAATCGCTTTTAAACCTTCTTTTTTAAACTCTGCCACCACTTCATCACAGCTTTCCTGACTTCGGCTACTAATTACAACTTGCGCTCCATTCTGTGCCAATCCTTTTGCAATGGCTTTCCCTATTCCTTTGCTTGAGCCTGTGATAATGGCTACTTTTCCTTCTAAGTTAAATTGTTTTGAAATATGCGTCATTATAGAATGTATTCTTTAGCTGTTTTAATGGTTAAAACCTCATCGCTCATTAGCGTTTCTGCTAGCGAATTTGTTTTTGGAACTTCGTATTTAAAATAGAATTTCATGGTGTGAATTTTACTTTCATAGAAATCTTCTGTATATTTTAAATTATTATTTTCTAATGTTTCTTTCGCATTTACCGCCATTTCTAACCATAACCACCCGAGTACAACGATACTTAGAAACTCCATAAATGAATTGGCATCCGATAGGTATCGTTCGTGATTTCCTTTGAGCGCATGCGGTACTAATTTTTGTACAATTTGTTGAGATAGGTTTAATTTATCGGCTAAAATAGTCGCATACTTTTTCAAGCTTTCATGCTTAGAGGCCATTTCAATAGTGTTCATGACTTCGGTAGCTAATAAAGCAAAAGCCTTCCCATTTTCCATGACTACTTTTCTGCCCAATAAATCCTGAGATTGTATTCCCGTTGTACCTTCATACAAAGAAAAAATTCTAATATCTCTATAGTATTGCTGTAAAATAAAGTCTGTACAAAATCCATATCCGCCTAAAACTTGCAGACCATTATCTACCGCTTCTGCTCCCGCTTCGGAAGGAAACGTTTTTACAATTGGAATAATCATTTCCAACAACAAATTATATTTTTCTTTTTCTTCTTTTGAGGTTGCTGTAATAATTAGATCCTGATAGGTGGAGGCTAACAAAACCAAACTTAAAGAGCCTTCTACAATAGATTTTTGCAACAACAACATTCTGCGTACATCTGGATGCTCTATAATTAAGCTCTGATTTTCATCTAAATTTTTCTTTCCTGTTGCAGATAATTTTCTTCCTTGTGGACGCTCATTTGCATATTGTAATGACGCTCTATAAGCCGCCATTGCAATAGCCGCTGCTCCACGACCAACGGCAATTCTTGCCCCGTTCATCATTAAAAACATTTGATTTAAGCCTTTGTGTTCTTCTCCAACAAGCCACCCTCTACAATCGTTAGAGTCTCCAAAACCAAGATGCGTGGTACAATAGCCCTTTTGCCCCATTTTTTGAAAATCGCCAACCGTCATCACATCGTTATACGCTAGAGTGCCATCTGTTTTTAGTCTGTTTTTAGGAACCACAAATAATGAGATTCCTTTTGTTCCTTTTGGGGCTCCTTCAATTCTTGCCAAAACCAAATGCACAATATTTTCTGCATATTGATGGTCTCCACCAGAAATAAAAATCTTTTGCCCGCTTATTTTATAATATCCTTCCTCTGTAGGTGTTGCCTTTGTAACAATATCAGACAATGAACTTCCAGCTTGTGATTCTGTTAAACACATGGTTCCGCCCCAAACACCAGAAAGCATATTGGGTACATAGGTTTGATTGAGTTCTTTATTGCCAAACTCAATAATTAACTCGGCAGCACCCGCCGTTAAACCCGCATATCCAGGCAAGTGGTTATTGGCTGCGTCCATAATATATACAGCGGCTTGAAGTGCTGTAAATGGCATCTGTAACCCACCAACATCATAATCAAAAGAAGCAGAAATAATTCCCATTTCACCTCCTTGTTGCATCATTTTTTTTACTTGCTTATGAACAAAGACAGTTCCATCTTTATAATGTGCCGGATTTTTATCCATTTCTTTAAAGAAAGGATATAACTCCCTATCTGAAAACTCTTTAATAGCATCCAAAAACAGGTTTAAAGATTCCATATCATGATCTTGAAATCTTTTTTTGGTAAGTAAATCTTTTAAATTTCGAACATCATAAAGTATGTATTTTAACGTATCGATATCTACATACTTTTTTGGCATAATTGACGCTTTTTACAATTGATTTTTAATTTTAAGCAATTCGGCTTTTACTGCTTCTAATCTACTAATTATTTGATGATTACTTGCTAGTTTTGCAGGGTTTTTCTTTAGCTTCTGCTTTGCACCCTCTAAGGTAAAGCCTCTTTCTTTGACTAAATTAAAGATTAATTTTAGCTGGGCAACATCTTCTTGAGTGAATAATCGGTTACCCTTTGCGTTCTTTTTAGGCGTAATAATATCAAATTCCTTTTCCCAGAATCTAATTAATGACGTGTTTACGTCAAAGGCCTTTGCGAGTTCGCCAATTTTATAGTATCGCTTTTCTGGTAAATCGATGTACATATTATTGTAGAGAATTAATCGTAAGATTGCCCTTCTTCTTCGGCGGCTTTTTGCATTGCCAAAAATTCTTCTGGAGTTAAATCTCCATAGTAAAAGTTAATTGGATTTAAAGCGCGGTTATTTTTATGAACTTCATAATGTAAATGGGCAGAAACAGATCTTCCCGTATTGCCAACATACCCAATTAAATCACCCCGAGTTACTTTTTGACCTCTTCTTGTTTTGATTTTACTCATATGTGCATAAATGGTTTTATAGCCATATCCGTGGTCTATATAAACTACATTTCCATAAGTAGCACTCCTTTGAGCTCGAATGACAGTTCCATTTCCAGAGGCAAAAATAGGGGTGCCTGCAGGCGCTGTAAAATCCATTCCTTTATGAAACTTTCTAATTTTTAAAATGGGATGCATTCTCCATTTATAGCCCGAGGCCATTCTTGCCAAATCTATTAGCTTAACAGGCAAAATTGCTGGAATTGAAGCCAGCATTTTTTCTTTTTCTTTTGCTAAAATGACAATTTCATCTAAGGATTTTGATTGCACGACCAACTGTTTTGATAATATATCTAAATCTTTGGTTAGATTTTTTATCATACTAGAATTATCAAATCCATCTAAATATTTATATCTATTTACTCCTCCAAAACCCGCTTTTCGTTCTTCCTCTGGAATGGGATTTGCTTCAAAATAAACTCTATAAATATTGTTATCTCTAGTTTGCAATTCAGACAAAATAATCGATGATTCCTCCATTCTTTTAGAGAGCAGGTCAAAATGTAATTTTAAATTCTCCAATTCTCTTTGTTGCACTCTTTCATTTGGCGACATTAAAAATTGACTAAACCCAACAAAACCAAAGAAAGCAATTAATAAAACGGCTAAAATGCCAAAAGCCGTTTTCTTATAGTAATCGCCTTTTTTCTTTGCGATTCTTCTATAAGACAAGGTTTCTGTGTCATAATAATATTTTACTTTTGCCATGTGTCGAAATATAGTACTTTTGCGCTTTAATTTGTTGAATTCTTATAAGAAAACGAACAAATTTACAAAATGTTTTACAATTGCTACTTTACGCAATTTCATAAAAAATAAATTATCAAAGTTCTTTAACGAGAAACTTATTCTAAACTCTATGAAATCTCAAGAAATTCGTTCTAAATTCTTAACTTTTTTTAAAGACAAATCGCATTTAATTGTCCCTTCTGCTCCAATGGTAATGAAAGATGACCCTACCTTGTTGTTTGTAAATTCTGGAATGGCACCTTTTAAAGAATATTTTTTAGGAAATACTATCCCGAAAAAAAGCCGCCTTACCGATTCTCAAAAATGCTTGCGTGTTTCTGGCAAACATAACGATTTAGAAGAAGTTGGTTATGACACCTACCATCATACCCTTTTTGAAATGCTAGGGAATTGGAGTTTTGGAGATTACTTTAAAAAAGAAGCAATTGCTTGGGCCTGGGAATTATTAGTGGATGTTTATAAGATAGACAAAGATATTTTATACGTCACTGTATTTGAAGGAAGTGAGGATGCAGATCATTTAGCAATGGACACAGAAGCCCATACTATTTGGAAAAAATATATTTCTGAAGACCGAATTTTAAAAGGAAATAAAAAAGATAATTTTTGGGAAATGGGCGAACAAGGTCCTTGTGGCCCCTGTTCTGAAATCCATGTAGATATTCGTTCTGCAGAAGAAAAAGCAAAAATTCCTGGAAAAGATTTAATCAATATGGATCATCCACATGTTGTGGAAATCTGGAACTTGGTTTTTATGCAATACAATAGAAAAGCAAATGGTTCTTTAGAGGAATTACCAAATAAGCATATTGATACAGGAATGGGTTTTGAGCGCTTATGTATGGTTTTACAGGGAGTGAAATCCAATTATGATACCGATATTTTTACGCCAATTATTAGAGAAATTGAAACCATTGCCAATGTAAAATATGGAAAAAACCAAAAGCAAGATATTGCCATTCGCGTAATTTCCGATCACCTTAGAGCGGTTGCTTTTTCAATTGCAGACGGCCAATTACCGAGCAACACGGGCGCTGGTTATGTAATTAGAAGAATTCTGCGAAGAGCAATTAGATATGGGTTTACTTTTTTAGACAAAAAAGAACCTTTTATTTATAGACTTATTGAGGTTTTAAGTCATAAAATGGGAGACGCTTTTCCTGAATTAAAATTTCAGAAACAATTAATTAAAAACGTAATTAAAGAAGAGGAAGCCTCTTTTTTAAGAGCCCTAGACCAGGGACTTATCTTATTAGATAGAATTATTGAAACTTCAACATCGAAGGAAATATCTGGGGAAAAAGCATTTGAATTATATGACACCTTTGGTTTTCCTATAGATTTAACAGCACTTATTTTAGTAGAAAAAGGGTTTTCGTTAGACGAAAAAGGATTCAATGAAGAATTACAAAAACAAAAAACACGTTCGCGTGCTGCCAGTGAAATGTCTACCCAAGACTGGATTGTGCTTCAAGAAGATCACGAAGAAAAATTTATTGGCTATGATGCCTTAGAAACCGCTGTTAAGATTACCCGATACAGAAAAGTGACTTCTAAAAAGGATGGAGAAATGTATCAATTAGTCTTTAATTTAACCCCTTTTTACCCTGAAGGTGGCGGACAAGTTGGTGACAAAGGATATTTAGAAGATGGCCATGGTGATCTTGTTTATATTTTAGATACCAAAAAGGAAAACAACGTAATTATCCATTTTACAAAACACCTGCCAAAGCATTTAAACGAAAGTTTTAAAGCCATTGTCGATGTAAAACAACGACACAGAACAGAATGCAATCATACAGCAACCCATTTATTGCATCAAGCATTGCGAGAAGTTTTAGGAACTCATGTAGCGCAAAAAGGTTCTGCTGTTCATTCTAAATATTTGCGTTTTGATTTTTCTCATTTTTCAAAAATGACCCCAGAAGAACTCCAAGAGGTTGAAGATTTTGTGAATGCAAGAATTGCAGGAAAGATTCCTTTAGAGGAAAGGAGAAATATAGCAATGCAGCAAGCAGTTGATGAAGGTGCCATGGCCCTTTTTGGAGAAAAATATGGCGATACCGTTCGAACAATTAAATTTGGAAAATCCATTGAATTATGTGGAGGAACACATGTAAAAAACACTTCAGATATTTGGTTTTTTAAAATTAAATCTGAAGGAGCCGTTGCTGCCGGAATTCGAAGAATTGAAGCAATTACAAACGATGCGGTGAAGGATTTTTACACAGAAAACCATCAAACTTTAGCAGAGGTAAAAGAGTTATTAAACAACGCCAAAGAACCTCTAAAAGCAGTTCAAAAATTACAAGATGAAAACACGCTTTTACAAAAGAAAATTGAACAATTATTAAAAGAGAAAGCACAAAATTTCACGGGAGAAATCAAAAATCAGCTACGTGAAATAAATGGTGTGCAATTTTTAGCAACAAAAATAGATTTAGATCAAAACGGAATTAAGAATCTCGCCTTTACAATTGGAAAAGAGTTTGATAACTTATTTCTGCTTTTTGCTTCATCAGAGAACAAAGACAAAGCAATGTTAACTTGTTATATCTCTAAGGAGCTTGCAAATGACCGTGGGTATGATGCTGGAAAAGTGGTTCGAGAATTAGGTAAATTAATTCACGGCGGCGGCGGAGGGCAAAATTTTTACGCCACCGCAGGTGGAAAAAACCCAGATGGAATTCCTAAGGCTTTAGAAAGAGCCGCGGATTACTTATAGAACCTCCTTGTAGCCGATTAGCATTCATCTTTTGTGTATTCTAACAAACAGAGTGTCTCAAGACAGTTATTCAATAGAAACAAAGGATAGAAAAACACCCTCTTTTAAAGAGTCTTAGCAACGTCCCATCAAAGAAAGAGATTCCTTATGCTAAATAAAAAAGAGATAATGCCTCCAAAAAGGTATCGAAATATAAATTTAACCCTTAAAGTTTTCTACTTTTAAAAAATGAAATTTAAAACAGTAATCCCAATTAATAAGCAAGTTTTTAATCAAATTGATTATCGCGCTAAGGTTTTCCTGTTGGGCTCATGTTTTTCTGAAAACATTGGCAAAAAATTAGCCTATTTTAAATTTCAAACGAGTCAAAACCCTTTTGGAATATTGTTTCATCCCAAAGCTATTGAGAAATTTATTATAAATGCAGTGAATGAAAAAGAATATGTTGAAAAAGAATTGGTTTTTCATAACGAACGTTTTCATTGTTTTGATGCACATTCCCTGTTAAGTTCCTCAAAAAAAGAGGTCCTTTTAGAGCGTCTAAATACCGGCATTAAAGAAACCAATAAACAACTAAAAAGTTCGTCACACATTCTTGTCACGCTAGGTACTTCTTGGGTTTATCGCCTTCTAGAAACAGACGAGATTGTTGCAAATTGCCATAAAATTCCACAAAATAAATTTTCAAAAGAAATCCTTTCTATTGATGAGATAGGAGAAAGTTTAGAACTAATTACAGCAGCGATAAAAAAAATAAACACCAAAGCAATAGTCATTTTTACCGTTTCACCTGTGCGGCATTTAAAAGACGGATTTGTAGAAAATCAGCGAAGTAAATCGCATTTAATAACCGCCATTCATCAACTTCTCGATACAGATTCAAAGAGTCATTTTTATTTTCCTTCTTATGAAATAATGATGGATGAACTACGCGATTATCGCTTTTTTGCAGAAGACATGATTCATCTAAACAATACAGCAATCAATTATATGTGGGAGCGCTTTGTCTCTACGTGGGTTTCTGAAGAATCAGCAACCACCATGAAGGAAATTGAAACCATTCAAAAAGGAATTTCTCATAAACCTTTTGATGTTAATTCCCAAAAACATCAGCTTTTTCTATACCTTTTATCGGCAAAAATAGAAAAAATTCAACAACAATTTTCATTTATAAAATTCCATAAAGAAAAAAACTAAAAACATCTTCTCCCGAATTAAAACACCCTTAACGTCCTAAAAGCCCCAAGCGACAACAAACAACTACAAAACTCGAGTGATAGGTAAATTTGTTGTATATTTATTGCTTTTAAATCTCATAAATGATTAAGAAAGTTATTATAGGAATACTTACTGCATCGCTTATTGGGATGTATATCACTTCTTTCTTTGCGCCCGAAGGCACATCCCTAAGATCATTATTACTCTCTAAAATAACAGTAACTTCAGCTTTTACTGGTATTTTATCTGGCGCATACGCGCACTTATCTAAGTCTAAATTACAAGTTTTTTTGATTTCAATTTTAATTGGAATCATCATTTTTTACACCAAGTATTTAGTAACAGGTCACGACTATGACCCCCTAACCATGGGCGCTTTCACAGGAGCTTTACTAGGCGGTGTTTTCGCTATCACTAGAAAAATAATCTATTCTTATGATCTTTATATAAGATTAAAGAGATTACGAAATAAAGGGTTTTATGACTATAGCAAGTCAAAAATCTGATTTACATTTTGCCAAGGCCCGCCATTAATCGCATCAATTCCATTTTTCAATAAAACTCGTTGTGCTTGACCACTTCTTGCACCACTTCTGCAAACGGTAATAATTGGCTTTTCAAATGCTTTTATTTCATCTATTCTTAAAGGGATAACGGTTAACACGATGTGCTTAGAGCCTTTAATATGCCCTTCATCCCACTCTTCCTTTGTTCTCACATCGATAACAGCGGCCCCTTTCTCCAGGTATTCTTTTATTTTATTTTTTTGGTCCTTTTTTTGAAACATACTAAAGAATCCCATGTTTATTTTTATTTATTAGCCCTACATAAAGCGAGACCATTTTCTATTAATTTTTTATAGCTTTCGTTCTGTTCTATAATTTCTAGTTGATTTAAAACTTCTTTTTCAATAGAAAAGTTGTTTTTAAAAGATAACTCATAAATCTCTAGTAATAATAACCAATCATTTGGGAAATCTGATACTAATCTCTCGAAAATAGGTGATATACTTTCTTCAGTTTCCAAATTATTCTCTCTTAAATATCGAACAACTTCATATAATTTATAAAGCTCCTTTTCCTTATCGGAATAACTAATTTTATGCGTTTTAGTTGCTGATATTTTACTGGTATCTAAAAAAGAGTGCACATCTGCCGAACCAGAAAATGCAGAAACAATTTCTTTTCCAACAGCCATATCATAAATACCCCATGCTGGCATAAACAAAATAGTTTCTAAGTATTTTACGGTGCAATTTTTAAAAGAAATAAGTAAAATTTTACCTCGTAGGTCTCTGGTTCCTGTGATAACCTCTCCTTCTACAACAATACCTCCTTCAAACTCGAGTTTTATCTGTTTTCCTTCATAAATCCCATAAGCCTTCAAGTCTTTAGGGCTCATGTTCTCGATACTAATATTGATTCCTTTCAACTTACCTAAAGGACTTCCAAAACCTTCTTTATGAGTTTCTACCCCGTGCCCAATTAATTCTTTATCCCGATTTGAAAGTGCGGTATTTCCTATTGTTTGAAAATATATTGGGGTATTATTTTCATCAACAATCATTTTGCTGAAAATACCAGAAATCTGAATTCCAGTGCTTAATTCAATCGTACCTAAACTATTAGAGTTGATTATTTTTTGCAATCCTTTTCCACCTCCAGTTCGCACGGCCATTTTATTGGCAAATTGCTCTAAAACAAAGCTTAAATAAGCAAAATCTGGCGTTACAAATAATTGAGGTTGTGGTTTTGTAATATCAAAATTTATTGTTGCTGCCTCGATAGAATAAAGTGTTTTTTTTACTTTATCTGTCATACACCATGCGCTTTCTCCAATGGAAGAGAGCAAGCCAGCTCCATAAAGTTTAGGATCCTCTAAGGTTCCAATCAAACCATATTCTACCGTCCACCAATGCAAGTTTCTAATTTGAGCCATTTCAGACAATTCCCCCATGTTTTCTTGCAAAAATTCTACTTTTTTTTGCGCCTTTGAAATGTCATTTTCTGATGAATTGGGGTCTTCTTTTAAAATTGATAAAAGTCTAATTGCTTCATATATTTCATAATCTTTGGCCGATGAAATTGCCTTGCTTCCAATCTCTCCAAATCTTCGTAAATATTCTGCATATTCTGGATTTGCGATAATAGGCGCATGACCTGCTGCTTCATGAATAATATCTGGAGCAGGGGTGTATTCTATATGGTTTATAGTCCTCATATCTGATGCAATGACCAAAACATTATAGGCTTGAAACTCCATAAATGCATTGGGAGGAATAAATCCATCCACAGAAATTGCAGCCCAACCGATATCTTTTAAAATTCTGTTCATTCCATCCATTTTAGGAATCGATTCAACAGAAATTCCCGTTTTCTCTAAACCCTCAATATAAGATCTGTGCGCCACTTTTTGCAAATAATCAACATTCATGCGCATTACATAACGCCAAACCGCTTGATTTTGAGCCGTATAGCCTTCATAAGGTTGTTTTACGATAAACTTATGTAAGTGTTTTGGTAGTTTTTCAGTAACTTTATTTAGTTCAAAATGAGTCTCCATAGATTCTAAGGTCATAAAAAATTGATCATGTAAAATTACGAATTTTGACCTCGACAGCAAGTTTCTTGCTCGAATTTAAACAGATTACTAAAAATTAAGTGTTTTTTTGTACGAATTTAATAAAATTAGACAAAGAATAGAACGTCTAGAAAGTGCTAGAAGTCATCTTTTCTCTCTTTCGACTTCGAATCTGGATTAGGTGGTTTTCGATTCATCTATTATGAAGAAACTTAGGCTCAAGTATAAACTTAGAGATTACAAAAAACACAAACACAAAAGGGAATTTAAAAATGCCTAATGACCGTTCAATTAAATCTAAATGGTCTACCTGGGTACAAATTTTAAAAAGAAAAAGTGCTGAACGTCAACAGCACATATCAATAATTTACTTTTCTAGCGCTTCCTTAATTATTTCGAACGCTTCTTTTGCTTTAGATCGTTCTGCTATTTCCAAAGCAGTAAGATTTCCAATCTCATCTTTTAATTTTAACTTTGCGCCGTATTCAATTAAAAGCTTTACAATTTCTACTTTATTGTGTCTCGCAGCAAACATGAGTGGGGTTAATCCATTTGATCTTCCATTTACATTTTGTCCTAGTTCAAGAAGCTTCTTTACAGTTACGTAATCTCCAATTTGAATTAACCTACAAAAAGGATTTACTTGAAAATAGAATGCAATCACTGTTTCTTCTGCCGCTTTTGGCGAGATTTCTTTGCTGAATTTTTGACTAGCATTCGTAACTGCAAAAACAAAAACAAGTAAGGGTAAAATTAACTTTTTCATACATTTAGAATTTATTAAATTATTTATAGCTTTCAAAAGTAGCATCTAATATTCCCTAAAAACTTGAATTAACACTATTTTAACTCATATTAACAGCCATTAACAATTTAATAACAGTCATCCATTTTATTAGAATAATATTTCCAAAAAGTACGTTAACGGTTTCGTGAACTTTTTTTCTAAACCCAAAAATCTTTCTTACTTTTACTGCTCAATTGAATAAAAATGAGCAAAAAAGTTATTTTGATGATTTTAGATGGTTGGGGAATTACTCAAGATCCAAAAGTTTCTGCAATCTATAGTGCTAAAACTCCATTTATAAATAGTTTATATGACAAATACCCACATGCAGCTTTAAGAACCGATGGTGCACACGTTGGTTTACCCATTGGGCAAATGGGTAACTCTGAAGTGGGGCATATGAATTTAGGCGCCGGGAGAATTGTATATCAAAATTTAGCAAGAATAAACAAAGCTGTTGACCAAGGTACTTTAGCTGAAGAAAAAGAAATTATAGCTGCTTTCGAATACGCAAAAAAACAGAATAAAAATGTTCATTTTTTAGGCTTGGTTTCTAATGGCGGAATTCATTCCCACATTAATCATTTAAAAGGTCTATTAAACACCGCAAATGATCATCACTTAAAAAATGTCTATTTACACGCTTTTACAGACGGTAGAGATTGCGACCCAAAATCTGGGAACGCTTTTATTGAAGACATTGAAAATCACATGCAAAAAACCACGGGTAAATTGGCAACAATTACCGGGAGATATTATGCTATGGACCGAGACAATCGCTGGGAAAGAGTGAAAATTGCCTATGATGCTTTGGTAAAAGGAACGGGAGATACCGCAACAAATGCCCAAGAAATTTTACAAAATAATTATGACAATAACATCACCGATGAGTTTATCAAACCCATTATTATGGTTGATAAAAACAAGCAACCAATGGCCACAATTAAAGAAGATGATGTTGTTATTTTCTTCAATTTCAGAACCGATAGAGGAAGACAATTAACCAGTGCGTTAACCCAAAAAGATTATCCAGAACACCAATTAAAAAAGTTGAATTTGTACTTTGTTACGCTAACAAATTATGACAAAACATTCAAAAATATCAAGGTAGTTTACAATAGTGATAATATTGAAAACACCTTAGGCGAAGTTTTAGAAAAAGCGGGGAAAAAGCAAATAAGGATTGCAGAAACAGAAAAATATCCACACGTTACCTTTTTCTTCTCAGGCGGAAGAGAAAAAGAATTTATCGGCGAAAAAAGATTGCTTTGTCCTTCTCCAAAAGTAGCTACCTACGATTTAAAACCCGAGATGAGTGCCTTTGAAATTACCGATTTAATTGTTCCAGAATTAAAAAACAGAGAGGTTGATTTTGTTTGTTTAAATTTCGCAAATGGAGACATGGTTGGCCATACAGGTGTGTTCGAAGCAGCCGTTAGCGCTTGTGAAGCGGTAGACGCCTGTGTAAAAGAAGTGATTACCACTGCCTTAGAAAACGACTATACGACTATTTTAATTGCAGATCACGGGAATTGCGAAGTAATGATGAATCCAGATGGAAGTCCAAATACCTCACACACCACAAACCCAGTTCCTTTTATCTTGATTGACAAAGACATAAAAACAATTAAAAGCGGTATATTGGGCGATATCGCTCCTACAATTCTTGGTTTAATGAGCGTAGAACAACCAAAGGAAATGACACAAACATCCCTGCTATAAATTTAATATCTATTGAAAATAAAAAAAGTATTTATCGTTCTATCTGCAAGTCTACTCATTTTTTCTTGCGCAATACAGGGAAATGGTGCCAAAAAAATTGAAAAAAAAGAAGTAAACGCTTTAAGAAATAATAGCGGAGATTTAATTGGCTTAGCAAACCAAAACTCTTTGATGCAAGTACCTTATAGTATTTGGTTTAACAAAGGTTATGATACTTATCTGGTAGACCCTATAATCACTGAAGAACTAAAAAAGCACCTTAAAGGACTTACTATAAAAGTATTTATGGGCACTTGGTGTATAGATAGCAAACGAGAAACTCCTCGTTTTTATAAAATTGCTTCTGAAGTTGGTTTCGAAAAAAACATAGAATTAACAACCGTAGACAGAAGTAAAAAAACACCCAATAATCTACAAGAAGGATATAATATTCTTAAAGTACCCACCTTTATTTTTTTTAGAGAAGGCAAAGAAATTGGCCGTTTTGTAGAATACCCCAGAGAAACCATAGAAAAAGACATTTTGAAAATTCTCTCTGACCAAGATTATAAACATTCTTACGAAAAATAATAAATATGAGCCCTAAAAACCAACTTACTGTTGCCATTGATTTTGATGGAACCATTGTAGAAAATGCATATCCACAAATTGGCAAGACCATTCTTTTTGCCTTTGAAACCATGAAAAAACTAGAGTCTGAAGGACATCGATTAATTCTATGGACTTATAGAGAAGGAGTAAAACTAGAGGAAGCTGTAGACTTTTGCTTAAAAAATGGAGTCGAATTTTATGCGATAAATAAAAGCTACCCCGAAGAACTACTTGACGATTCTATGAGTAGAAAAATTAATGCCGACATTTTTATTGATGACAGAAACATTGGTGGACTATTAAGCTGGACCAAAACCTATGAACTTATTTTTAATTACAGCCCCGAATTACCAAAAAAGAAAAATTTTTTCTCTTCGTTTAGATAAATTAGAGTCCCATAATTTGCAGTACCTTTACCCTTTAATTTTTCTAAAATGATTGTAATAAAAACCCAAGAAGAAATTGAAATAATGCGTGAAAGCGCTTTAATTGTTTCTAAAACTTTAGGCATGTTGGCCAAAGAGGTCAAACCGGGAGTTAGTACCTTATATCTAGATAAACTAGCAGAAGACTTTATTCGCTCACAAGGAGCAATCCCAGGGTTTCTAGGCTTATACGGCTTTCCAAACACCCTTTGCATGAGTCCCAATGAACAAGTTGTTCATGGCTTTCCCACTCAGAAACCCCTTATTGAAGGCGACATTATTTCGATAGATTGCGGCGCATTAAAAAATGGTTTTTTCGGTGATCATGCCTATACTTTTGAAGTAGGTGAAGTAGATTTAGAAACAAAAAAACTACTTAAAATCACCAAAGAAAGTTTGTATGCAGGGATCCGCGAATTCAAAACAGGAAACAGAACCGGAGATGTTGGTTTTGCCATTCAGAACTTTACCGAAAATCATGGTTATGGTGTAGTTCGAGAATTAGTAGGTCATGGTTTAGGAAGAATAATGCACGAAGACCCAGAAATACCAAATTACGGAAAACGAGGAAGAGGGAAAAAGTTTACAGAAGGAATGGTTGTTGCTATAGAACCAATGATAAACATGGGAACTCATAAAATAAAACAACATAGTGACGGATGGACCATTACCACACAAGACAACAAAATGAGTGCCCACTTTGAGCATGATGTTGCTATTGTACATGGAAAACCAGAATTACTTTCAACTTTTAAGTATATTTATGATGCTCTCGGAATTGTAAGTGATGAAGAAGATGAATTTAGACAAAAATAAAAACTAATTTACTAAAATAAGTAAAGCGCTTTTACGTCACGATAAACCACAAAAAGGGGCCCTTTATTTCGAATTTAAAAAAGGTTTTCTCCAATTATTTAAATTGAAATGCCTGGTACCGCAAGAAAAAGTTCTTTTATATTTAGACAAAACCAACATACTTCGTGTTTATTTTTAAAACCATATTAAATACCATTCCTCGTCCGCTTTTAATCAAAATGAGTTACTGGTTAAGTCCATTAATTTCTTGGTATTTAAAGGGCAATACCTACACGGACCCCATTGATGGTAAAAGTTTTCGCAAATTTTTGCCTTACGGATATAACAATCAACGAAAAAATGCACTTTCTCCCAGCACCCTGTCTCTAGAAAGACATCGCTTATTATGGCTTTTCTTACAAAATGAAACCGATTTCTTTCAGCCCAAGTCAGCTGCCAAAATAACGCTTAGGAGGTCTTCAAAAAACACCCCACTTCACGTCTTACACATGGCGCCAGAACAATGTTTTTTAAAACGATTTAAAAATTGCAGTAATCTCATATATACAACCGCCGACTTATATTCACCCATCGCTGATGTAAAAGCAGATATTTGTCACCTACCTTTTGACGATAATTCCTTTGATGTTGTTTTTTGCAATCATGTTTTAGAACATATCCCAGATGATAAAAAAGCTATGCAGGAATTATATCGTGTTTTAAAACCAAATGGAATGGGAATTTTCCAAATTCCCCAAGACTTAACCCGCGAAAAAACATTTGAGGATCATTCAATTACGAATAAAAAAGAACGCACAAAAATATTTGGTCAATACGACCACGTTAGAGTCTATGGACGTGATTATTTTAACAAGCTTCGTTCGGTTGGTTTTATTGTGGAAGAGATAGACTATACCCAGAAAATAGCGAAGGAAAACCTAAATAGATTTAGCTTAATAAAAGGTGAAATTTTGCCTGTTTGTTATAAGTAATGATTCCCTTCTTTTTATCCTTGAGGATAACACCTATAATTTTAGCCCCTGGTAATCTAGGGAAATAATTAAATCCCTTAATACCACTCTAGAGAAAGATAAAGCACCTATTTAGGAGTGTAGTTCGTATATTCCTGAAGGTTTCCCTGCTGATCATTATAGATTAAAATGACTTGTAACTGCTTATTATTACTTAAAAATTCTTCTGCCTTTTCAAATCCCATTGCCATAATAGCGGTTGCATAGGCATCTACATCTGCACAATCTAACGTGGCAATTACGGTTGCCGCCAGCAAATTACTTTCTGTTGCAAAACCTGTTTTAGGATTAATCGTATGAACGTATTTTTTTCCATTTTCATCTATTCTAAATTTTCTATAATTTCCAGAACTCGCAATGGATTGATTTTCCAGATCAACAAATTCCACAAAACTTCTTGTACCATCTGTATTGGGACTTTCAATACCAATCCTCCATGGTTTATGTCGTAAACTATTTCCTTTACCTCTGATTTCTCCTCCAATCTCGATCAAATAATTTTGAATACCTTTATCCTCTAGAAGCCGTGCAATGAGATCAATTCCAAATCCTTTTGCTATAGAGTTAAAGTCGATATAAGTGGATGAATACTGCTTGATTACCTTTCTGCTATCTATAATTACGTTATCTAAACCCACAAATTGCATCAATGAAGTAACCTCAGATGAATCTAAACTATTAATAGAATCTTCAGGTCCGAAACCCCAAGCATTCACCAAATTTCCAACAGTTGGATCGAAATAGCCGTTGGTTTCTTTATAAATACGTTTCGACTTGTTAAAAACTTCCAAAAACAACTCATCCACAACGACGTTTGCATCTCCTCGATTAATTTTTGAAATATCAGAACTTGGGATATAGGTGGATAATGAAGTATTCACTGCTAAAAACACGCTATCTATTGAAGTCTGATAATTATGGGAATCATATAAATAAGTAATTTGATACGTGGTTCCAAAAACGTTCCCACGAAGCTGAGTCTTTTCGTTATTCATTTCGTTTTTACAATCACTAAAAACAAAGATTATACCTACACAAAATAGCACTAAATGACGTTTTACCATTGAAATTTATTTTTATGTAAAGATAATAGATAAAATTGTCACAAAAACCCAATAAAATCGAGTAATTCGAGTATTATGTTGAAACAATTTTTTAAATTTGTGGGAATTTAATTTAATCTTCGAAAAATGAAAAAAATAACTGTATTACTATCATTCATTATATTAGCATCTGCTTGTGTTTCAAAGAAAGATTTCGCCAAATTAGAAGCGGAAAATAAAAAGAAACAAGAACAATTAATTAGTGTTAAAGACAATTTAGCAAAATGCATGATTGACAAAGAAATGTATGATTCTAAACTTTTTTCTTTAACAGAGCGTGTTAAATACTTGCAAGAAGATAAAAAAACGGCACTAAAACAGGTTGAAAACTTAACAGTATTAACTCAATCATCATCAGACAATATTAAAAATGTTATCTCCCAATTAAGCGATAAGGATAAATATATTAATGGAATTAGAGAAGCAATGACGCAAAAAGATTCTTTAAATCTTGCCATAAAATTCCATTTAACTAAAAACTTAACAGACGGAATACAAGACGAAGACATTGAAATAAACGTTGAAAAAACAGTAGTCTTTATTTCTATTTCAGATAAACTATTATTCAAAAGCGGAAGCTATAATGTGACCGACGGTGCTTACACCGTTTTGGAGAAAATCGCAAAAGTAATTAACGACCAACCTGAAATGGAAGTAATGATTGAAGGTCATACCGATTCTAAAACCATTAAAACAGAGTTTTTACAAGACAACTGGGATTTATCTGCTATGAGAGCAACTTCTATCACACGTATTATGCAATATAAATATGGTGTAAAACCAGAAAGATTAATTGCTGCTGGTAGAAGTAGTTATGTACCACTTGCACCCAATGATACTGCAGAAAATATGGCTAAAAATAGAAGAACAAAAATTATTATTATGCCAAAATTAAATCAATTTTTCGAATTATTAGATCAAAAATAAGATGAAGTAATTCGTTATTTATTATAATTAAAAACCATCTTTTTAGATGGTTTTTTTTTTAATTTACATTTCTTCTCAAGACGATAAAAGCACTTTATTTTGTGTCACATTTGTAAGTAGTAGTTTTTTTGTAAACTCCTTTTGCTTCCCTTGAAACAATCCTTAAGAAGATTGTTATGGGTAATATTCAAAACAGTAGAAATAGAGCATATGCTAAACCTGTTAAGAAATTATAACAATAAAATAGTAAGTGCGTTTATCCTAACAAAATAGCACCTGCGTTAGCCATAATTAGAACAGAACCTATTCTAGAATCTTTACAAAATTGTCAAAAGCAATATAATAAGGATGATCTTTAAAAACAGGCGCTTCCACGCTTTCGGCATTGGCAATACCCACTCCTGCAAACCAAACTTTTGCATTTTGTTTTTTGGCGTGCTCTTTAAAAGTCTCCATCCACAAAACATCATAATCATCTGGACTCTGAAGATTATTTGTTGCTTTTACCAAAACAAAAATAGTCTGTTCCCCTTTTTTAAACAATACAAATTGTGGGTGTTTCTTTAATTTACTATTAATTGCCTGAAACTCAAAACCCATTTCTTCGAGCTTTTTTCCAACAATATTCATAGCCAAATTATGCAACTCCTGCGCTGTTAAAATGTGCATTACTATTTCTTTTTGTTGTGCTTGTTATAGTTTTTGTCGCCACGAGTTTTTGGCTTTTTATATTTCTTAGCGATTTCTCTTCGGTAAGAACCCCCTTGATTTACTTGGCTGTTTTTTTCACTTTTCTCATGAAAAGAAGCCCCAGAAACATACTCTAAGGATGTTCTGTTTTTCGAAATCCCTTGATCTTCTCTTGGTCTTTCATCTTCGGTAAGTTGTGTTGAAACTTCTACTTGAGACGGAATTTCCAAAATAGGAATTTGATAATTCATCAATTTTTCAATATTGTCTTTGGCCTCCTTTTCCTTTTCAGTAGAAAATAATAGCGTTTTTCCCGCTTTTTCAGCTCGTCCAGTTCTACCAATTCTATGCATGTAGTTTTCTGGAAAATCTGGTGTATCAAAATTAATTACCTGTGAAACATTATCAAAATCCAATCCACGAGCCATCACATCTGTAGCCACTAAAATTCGATTATTTCCTTCGTCAAATTGCCGAATAGAACGAATTCTGTAATTCTGAGTTTTATTCGAGTGAATAATACACGTTTCAGCGCCAAACACAGCTTCTAGTTCTTTGAATAATAAATCGGCACTTCTTTTAAAGCCTACAAAAATTAATACTTTACTATAGGTCTCTTTATCGCTAAGCAAATGATTTAACAAATTTACCTTGGTATAAAAGTTAGAAACAAGATAAGAAACCTGCTCAATATTATCTAAAGGAGTTCCACTTATTGCGATAGATATTTTCTCTGGATTTTTAAAAAAATCATTAATTAAATCGGTCACATCTTGTGTCATGGTAGCAGAAAACATAATGTTTTGTCTTCGATCCGACAAGAAATCAAAAATATTTAAAATCTGAAATCTAAACCCTAAATCTAGCATAACGTCTACTTCATCAATCACCAATTTTTGGATAGCCTTCAATTTTAACACATTGCTAAGCGCCAAATCATACAATCTTCCTGGTGTTGCAACAATAATATCTTGTCCTTGAGCAATGGCCTGTTTTTGTGTATTGATATTAGCCCCCCCGTAAACACCTAGAACTCTCGTATTTAAGTATTTAGATATTTTTTCTATTTCATCAACCACTTGTAAAACCAATTCTCGTGTTGGAACCAAGACTAATATTCTAGGTGTTACTTGTTTGGAAAATTTTAAATCTCTAAGAATTGGCAACATATAAGCAAAAGTTTTCCCAGTACCCGTTTGTGCAATTCCAACCACATCTTTTCCAGATCTCACAACAGAAAATGCTTCTTGCTGAATGGGAGTTGGTGCGGTAAACCCCAAGTCATCAATAGCATATTGTAGCTGGTTGGATAAATCTAAATCTTGAAAAGTGGACATGTAAAATATTTTTTGCAAATGTACGGGTTTCTAAAGTGTTACCTTTCTAAAATTAATTTTAAATTCATTTTATACGCGTCGAAGTCTCTTAAGTTTCCATGTCTACCTCCTTTAATTTTGATGAATTTTTTTCTCGGATTTTGAACTAAATCAAAGAGTCTTTGTGAATCTTCTGGATTGGTAACAACGTCTTCTGTGCCGTGAAAAATAGTAACCGGACAGGTTACTTTTATCATAAACTCATTCGTATTGAATTTGTATTTAATTAGAAAATTGGGAGGAAATTTTAAATGATATTTTATTGCGCTCATCAAATTGTAAAATGGAACTTCCAAAATTAACTCTTTTGGGTTGTTTTCTGAAGCTACTTTAGTAGCAAAGGTAGTCCCTAAAGACCGTCCATATACAATAATTTGATCCTCATTATAGGTCTTCTTTAAATAGTCATATGCCAATAAAGCATCTTTTAACATTTCCTGTTCATTAAAACAACCAGAACTTTTGCCATAATTTCTATAATCAATGACAAAAACATCGTAAGAAAATTGAATAAACCATTCTGTAATTTTTCCCCAACGTGACAAATCACCTTGATTACCATGAAAATACAAAATAACTCCTTTCGGGTTTTTTAATTGAAAAAAAAGGGCGTTAATGGTTTCGTTATCTACCGTTGTTAAATTTACCTCTTTGAAAGCGGTATTAAAAAAAAAGGTAAAATTTAAAGGTAATTTACCCTCTTTAAAAATAAATTTTTCTTGAAAAAAAGAACCAAGTAAAAAAACCACAAAATACTTTATACGCCGTTTCAACATTTCTTACTTCCTTATTTTTAGTTCTAATATAATAGAGACTTATATATTCTTATGCTATTGTTTTGACTCTATACAATTCCTCAGTCTCCATTATTGTATGGTACCTGTTTCTAAAACTAGGTAAATCATTATTACCTCCTCTCAGAGTTCATCATAATTTGTTAAGAATAGTCTATGTTTCCTGCGATCATAAATTTAATCACTTTATTTAGATTCACATGGGTAATTTGGATCGAATTTTATACAGTAACGAGTATTAAGTGATAAAAAGCTCTCTGTTTTAACCCATATGTATTTTCGGAATTTTGAAATAAATTAACGCTTTGTTCTATCTATTAACTATTTTTTTTCTTATTTTTAGTAAAAATAGATTTGTATGAAAACTTCCATCAGATTAGAAAATGCACTTATAAAGCTATACAATGCATTTCATAACAACAGATTAGATCCAGAAGATTGTACGGCTTGTGCAGTAGGAAACATTTTAGACAATAAAGATAGTTGGAAACATTTATCTAACGAACATGGCTCTTTACAATTGAGTTATATTGGAAATATTCATCAGAATTTAGGCAGAAAATTCAACGGGTATTCTCCTCGCGAATTATTACAGATAGAAAAGATATTCCTAGATAGCTGCGGATTTAAAACGCCTCTGTGTCATTATAATCCAAGGCCTATAGAACCTAGATCAAAAGAAGTATTATTTAACAGTCTATGTGCCGTGGTTGCGCTTTTATGTGAATTTGATCACTTATCTAACGTTATGGACTTTTCGCGAATATTTGAATACGAGAACAACGAGCCGGTTTATAAATTAACCTCTATATTAAACTAAAAAAACCAGCATATTTGCTGGTTTTTTCTTGTTTTTTACGCTTATAAAGGATTAGCCTCCAAAATCATCGAATCGAATGTTTTCATCTGCAATTCCATAATCTTCTCCCATTTTTTGAACCGCTTTGTTCATTAACGGTGGTCCGCAGAAATACAATTCTATATCTTCCGGCGAATCATGATGACTTAAGTAGTTGTCTATCACGCAGTTATGCACGAAACCAATAAATCCATCACCGTCACCATTGATATCTTTTTTCACTTTCCAATTGTCCTCTGGCATTGGTTCTGATAAGGCCAAATAGAAGTTGAAATTTTCAAAATCTCTTTCTAGCTGATAAAAGTGCTCTAAATAGAATAATTCTCTTTTAGAACGTCCTCCATACCAAAAAGTTACTTTTCTTCCCGTTTTTAAAGTTTTGAATAAGTGATATAAATGAGATCGCATCGGTGCCATTCCGGCGCCACCTCCTACATATAACATTTCTGAATCAGATTCATGGATAAAAAATTCTCCATAAGGACCAGAAATCATCACCTTGTCTCCTTTTCTTTGATTAAAAATATATGAAGAAGCTACCCCTGGATTTACCTCCATCCAACCTCCAATTGATCTATCAAATGGTGGTGTTGCTATACGAACATTTAACATCACCTCTCTCCCTTCCGCAGGATAAGAAGCCATCGAGTATGCTCTTTCTACCGTTTCTGTATTTTTCATCACCAATGGCCACAGCTTAAATTTGTCCCATTCTTCCTTAAACTTATCTGGTGTATCGTGTTCATCTGGGTGTGCAGTTATATCCATATCTGCAAACTTCACTTCACATTCTGGAATTTCAATTTGAATATACCCCCCTGCTTTATAGCCCATGTCTTCGGGCATTTCAACCACAAATTCTTTAATAAATGAAGCTACATTATAATTTCGAACAACAACGGCTTCCCATTTCTTAATTCCAAATACTTCTTCTGGAATGGAAATATCCATGTTTTGTTTTACTTTTACCTGACAAGCTAATCGCACACCTGTTTTTAATTCCTTTTTAGTAAAATGAGGAACTTCTGTAGGCAGCGCTTCACCTCCACCAGAGATCACGTGACATTCACATTGAATACAAGAACCACCTCCACCACAAGCCGAGGGTAAAAATATTTTTTCCCCCCCTAAAGTGGTTAAAAGCGTACTTCCAGAGTTCACTTCAATTTTCCTTTTCCCATTGATGGTTATGGTCACTGGACCAGAAGGAGAAAGTTTTTGCTTTACAAATAACAAAAGCGACACCAATAATAGTGTTATTAATAAAAAAGCCGCTACTGTTGCTAAAATAGTACCTGTTGTGCCTGCTGCTAATATCATTTTACTCCTTGTTTATTTGATTGTTTTCAGCGATAATTTCTTTCGCTTCTTTGCCTTTTTCCAAGTTCTCTTTCAACTCTTCCTTTACTTCCACCTTTGTTTCAACTACAACTGGCGCTTTTTTTTCTTCATCATCTCCACCCGTTAACATACCACCAAAACTCATAAAGCCAATTGCCATTAAGCCCGTAGTTATAAATGTAATTCCCAGGCCTCTTAAAGGAGCAGGAACGCTTGAATATCTAATTTTTTCACGAATTGCTGCAATGGCTAGAATGGCTAAAAACCATCCAATTCCAGAACCAACTCCGTAGGTTAAGGCTAATCCCAAGGTAGGAATTTCCCGCGATTGCATAAATAAACTTCCTCCTAAAATAGCACAGTTTACGGCAATTAAGGGTAAAAATATTCCTAGTGAATTGTAGAGTGCTGGTGAAAATTTTTCTACAATAATTTCTACCAACTGCACCATGGTTGCAATAGTGGCTATAAACATGATAAAAGATAAGAAACTTAAATCATATACTGCATACTCTTCGCCTAACCATTTTAGTGCTCCAGGCTGTAAAATATATTGATCTAGCAACCAGTTTAAGGGAACTGTTACTGCTAACACAAAAATAACGGCAGCACCTAAACCAACTGCTGTGGCTACTTTTTTTGACACAGCCAAATACGAACACATTCCTAAGAAAGTGGCAAAGACCATATTGTCTATAAAAATCGATTTAAAAAATAACTCTATATGTTCCATATTTTTCAAGTATTTAGTCTTCGGTGCTCAGTGCTTCATAATCGCTTACAAGAACTGCCACCGTTTCCTAGTGTTAGTCCTCTATTAATGCTTTATTTCTACTACGTTGAATCCAAATAATAATTCCAACCACAATTAATGCCATGGGTGATAATAACATAAATCCGTTATTTTCGTATCCTATTGAATATAACCCCGTTTTTTCAATTGAATCCCCCAACACTTTAAGCCCTAACAAGGTGCCAGAACCTAATAATTCTCTAAAAAAGCCAACGATGATTAAAATTAATCCATACCCCAATGCATTTCCAATTCCGTCTAGGAAAGATTTCCAAGGTCCGTTTCCTAAGGCAAAAGCTTCAAAACGTCCCATAATAATGCAATTCGTAATAATTAATCCCACAAAAACCGAGAGTGTTTTACTAAGCTCGTAGGCAAATGCTTTTAACACTAAATCTACAATAATTACCAACGCAGCAACGACGATTAATTGTACAATAATTCTAATTTTAGATGGAATAATATTTCTCATTAAAGAGATCACCACGTTTCCTAAGCCCAACACAAAGAGCACAGAAACAGCCATTACAATAGATGCTTTTAACTCTGCGGTTATTGCCAATGCTGAACAAATACCTAATACTTGAATGGTAATAGGGTTGTTATCTGCTAATGGGTCTGTGATTAATTTTGTGTCTTTTTTTGATAAAAGTCCCATAGGATTATTGTTTTAAAGTTTTGAAATAAGCCACATACAATTTCAAATCAGATTTGATCATTGCTGAAACGCCATCACCCGTAATGGTTGCACCAGCGATTGCATCTACTTCGTAATCTGTTTTTTCTAAATTTTTCGGATCGTTATTCCCTTTGGAAACATTAACGCCCCTAAAGTTTCCATTGTCATCCAACAAGTGTTCACCAATGAAATCGTCCATAAAGAAACGTTCTTTGATATTGGCTCCTAAACCAGGAGTTTCTCCTTTATGATCAAAATAAGCCCCTTGTATTACCATGTTTTTGTCCATGGCTACATAGCCCCAAATAGCATCCCAAAGACCTTTTCCTCTAATGGGGGCTACATAAAAAGATTCCCCTCCTTTTTCACCAACAAACAAGGGAAGTTTTCTTACTTTTCCTTCTTTCGCTTTCGTTTGTTCTTTTTTTATATCGATCAAATAAGCCTCCTTGTTCTCTGTGACTTTATCGCCTTCAAGAACAAGTTGCTTGGTTATATATTTAGAAAAATCTACTCCTGCAGTCTCTGTGGATACAAAGTTTGCACTCGACTCACCATTTTCATTTACGCCCATGGCGTACAATATATTCTGTTGTTTTTCGATCCGTTTATTCTCATCAATATTTGGTTTTAAATACGATGCGAAAAACGCCAATAAGGACCCTACTACAAATACCATTACAACAGCAAAAAGCATGGTATATAAATTACTATCTGTTCTTTTAGACATGATTAGGCAGTTTTAGCTTTTAAACGTTTCATTCGTTGTTTTACATTCCCTTGCACTACATAGTGATCTATGGTTGGTGCAAATACATTCATTAATAAGATGGCTAAGAAAACGCCTTCTGGATATGCCGGATTAAATACGCGAATCATAATTGAAATAAAACCAATTAAGAAACCATAAATCCACTTACCCTTATTCGTTTGAGAGGCCGTTACCGGATCGGTAGCCATATAAACAGCACCAAAAGCCAAACCACCAATCATTAAATGCTGATACCAATTTGCGCTCATTAATCCATAGAACTTACTCGATTCTGTAATAATACCGTAGGAGGTAATCAGATTAAAAATGATTCCCATAGCTGCAGCTCCTAAAAATGTAGAAAGAATAACACGCCAACTTCCAATTTTTGTGAAAATTAAAAATGCGGCCCCTAATAAGATTAAGAACGTAGATGTCTCTCCCACAGATCCCGGAATAAAGCCAAAGAACATATCTGAATACGAATAAACAACCTCTTGATTTTGCGCATAACTTCCTAAAATGGTTTCACCCGAAATAGCATCTGCCGTTCCTGCTCTATTTACCGCATCGTGCACCCATACTTTATCTCCAGACATCCAAGTTGGATAGGCAAAAAATAAAAAGGCCCTAATAGTTAACGCAGGATTTAGAATATTCATTCCAGTTCCTCCAAAAACTTCTTTCCCAATGATTACTCCAAAGATTACAGCAACAGACAACATCCAAAGTGGTGTATCGATGGGTACAATTAACGGAACTAACATTCCTGTAACCAAATAACCTTCTTCCACTTCATGTCCTTTGATTACTGCGAAAATAAATTCAACCAATAAACCAACTCCATAAGAAACTATCACTAAAGGCAATACATTTACAATTCCAATCCAGAAATTGTCCATCGTTAAGAAACTTCCCATTACAGAAAATTCTTTGGTTACATTGTTTGCAATATCAATGGCTCTATGGTATTGATACCCTGCATTAAAAATACCAAACAACAACACTGGCAACAGTGAAATAATCACTGTATTCATGGTTCGTTTTAAATCATCTACCGCTTTAATGTGAGTACCCCCGCGGGTGGTTTCATTAGGAGTGTATAAAAAGGTATGGATTGCGTTAAACGCAGGAGCCATCTTTGTTCCTTTATATTTTTCCTTTATTGTGTGTAAATTTTGTTTTAAGCTCATCTTTTTAGTTCAATTTTAGCCCAATTCTTCTTTTAACAAATCTAATCCTTCACGAATAATTTTCTGATGCGGTTGTTTCGAAACACATATAAATTCTGTTAAAGCAAAATCTTCTGGAGCAATTTCATAGGCCCCTAGAGCTTCCATTTCATCTAAATCTTTATACATACATGCTTTTAGTAATTGCATTGGATAAATATCTAATGGAAAAACACCCTCATAAGCCCCTGTAATTACAAAAGCTCTATGCTCTCCATTGGTATTGGTATCTAAATCGTATTTTTTATTTGGGCTTAACCAAGAAAAAGTGAGCGCTCTGGTTGCCGATATTTTATTAAAAACGGGCTTGTTCCATCCAAAGAACTCATAATCGTCTCCTTCGGGAATTGCCGTGATTTGATTGTCATAAAAACCTAAGAAATCGTTTGTTTTTACCTGGGTTCCAGATAAGACATTCCCACTAATGATTCTTGTATTATCATCTATCAAATTATTTTTTACCAACTTTTCAATACTTACTCCTGCAAGGGCCGAAACATATTGAGGCTTGCTAAATTGAGACCCTGATAATGCAATGGTTCTTTGCAAGTTTAACTTTCCCGTTAACAACAACTCTCCAATAACCACTAAATCTTGTGGTGTAAGAACCCAAACAACCTCCCCTTTATTAATAGGATCAATTGCTGCAATTTGCGTACTTACGTTCCCTATGGGATGTGGTCCAGAAACTTTATGAATTTCGATCCCTTTTGCATTGGCAAATGGTGAATTCACCGCATTTTTCGCAATAGAAACGTGTACTTTCCCTTCGGTTAATTTACCAACAGCATCTATCGCCGACTGAAGTTCTGCTTCTTTCCCTTTTAAGGTATAGTCATAATCTGCTGCCAAGGGCGCACTTGCATAAGCTGAAATGAAGAGTGCTTTTGGAGCTTGATCAGGATTTGCGATAATATCATAAGGACGTTGCTTGATGAAAGGCCAACAACCAGCATTTAATAAATGATCTTTAACTTCTTTGCCAGACATTTTACTGCTGTCCTTGATGCCAAAATCTTTAAATTCTTGTTTTGCAGTTGCAGTGATTTTCATCAACAAAACCTTTCTTCTTGCTCCACGAACAATCTCTGTAACTTTACCGCTTACGGGGCTTGGAATTAAGATTCGTTCATCACTTTTAGAATAAAACAAGGTTTCTCCCGCTTTAACCTCTGCGCCTTCTTTTGCAATTACTTTGGGAACAATTCCGTGAAAATCATTGGGATTTACAGCATAAACACCACCAAAATAAATTTCAGTAGTAATCGGTTCTGCTTCTCCAACAAGCTTAATATTTAAGCCTTTTTTGATACGAATGTCTTTTGACATATGTCGAATATTAATTTATATTGTTTTTAAAAAACATGCAAATTTAAAGGTTTTACAAGTGATATTAGAACAAAAAGAAAGCAAAGTTAGCCTTTTAAATTTATTTATAACAATTCTAAATAAAGGTATTTATTGGAATCGCTTTGCTTTGGAAAAATAAATTGTTTTTTTTAAAAAAAAGTCCTTTAGGGGTCAAGTGAACCACCAAACAAGATGAAGGTGAAGTTGTCAAAAAAAATTAACACAAAGACACAAAGAGACTCAATATCTTTCTTAGAAAGAATAGAAACTTTAAGCTACTCTTAAACACAAAATGAATAGCAACAAACAAAGTGCTTTATACCCGCAGACGCTGTGCAAATAAAAGTAGATTTTTAACTAATCTTAACCTAAAATCTAGCACTAAACACGAATTTTTTTATTCTTTTAGCCCTTCTATCCACTCCATAACGGATTTGTATATAAAAATAGCAGAAAAGAACAAACTTTGAAGTTTACACTTAACTGCTATTTTTTATATATGTGGTTGTGCAACGCTATTTTATGTTTACAATAAAAAGTGTTTTACAATCTTTTATATTATGTTTTTTTATAGATATAGAGTCCTTAATAATTTTCAAATCATCAATTTCTTTAAGCTCAATTTTTTTAAGAAATCGTTAAATTCAAAAACCTTATCATTATATAAAACTTCAGATTTTTCAATCTGTTTGTTACGATTAATAGAATTTATAAGCATCGTATAATCTTGATTATAACTTCTAGTTAAAAAATCATCTGTAACAATTTTTTCAACTTTTGTATTTTGACTTTTGCATTTAAAAAACAGAGAAGTACTAATGGCAAATAAACAGTATATATAAATTTTGTTCATTTTAATCTAATTTATGCATATGCTTGATCTCAATCAGAACAAACTTGTCCAAAAGTATAACAAGATATTCCACAAGACACAAAAATTGTTTCACAATTTGAACCATTATAAAAAGTACCATCCTCAAAACATCTCCCTGTAAAACCAAAACCTCTTCAATACTGTATTCACATTGTGATTTATTTAACTGATTTTTATTTTTTGAAAATTATTTTTTGTGCTCAGTTTTTAAAACATAAGCATATGTTATTTCATTAGTTTTAGAATTAATTACTGAAACCTCAACTAATTCGTCAGATAATAATTTTGGCTTACCGTCTATAAATTCTAATTCAGAACTAATTTCTATATAAGATTCAGATTCTTTAGATTAATTTTTTGATTACTTAGAAATTTTAAAGCGACTTTAGATTTTTCAGTATCTTGCATTTCATTTTCCTTACAAGCTAAAAATGTTATGCTTATAATCAAGGCAATACGTGTTTTAGTGAAATTTGTCATTTTTTTGTGTTTAGTGAAAAAATCTTTTCATTTTTAAGACTCCTCTTTTATTAATAACAATTTCTACGCTTTCAATTTTCATAACTCGTTTTACTTTTTCCTTTATTTCGGTTTCAACTTTCACATTGCCCGATTTTGGATGGTTAATCTTTTTTCGACCAGTATTTTGGTTTATATGGCACAACATTTTTTAATTCAAGATGTCGGTTATAGGAATTAAAAAATCATAGCTTGTGCCCTTATTCTCCAAACTTTTAACGGAAAAAATTCCATTCATTATTCTCACCCTTTCAGCGATTATAAATAATCCTAATCCATTTTTGTTATTCTGTTCAACAAACCCCACTCCATTATCGGAAATAATCATGTGAACATTCATGTGTGCCTTTTTAATAGTAACAATAGCGGATGTTGCTTTTGAATGCTTTATAATATTAGTTAAACATTCTTGTATTAAGCGATAGCAATTTAAGCTTCTACTTTCTGTAAAATAAGCATTCACATTTTCTACATACATAGAAAAACACAAATCTGTTTGTGCATCGTATTCATGAATCAATTGCTCTACACTTTCCTTTAAACCAAAATGGGCCAATAAACGAGGATATAATTTTTTCGAAATACTTTTAACTGCATCGAGTGCATTCCCTGTTAAAACAGCAATCTCTTTTTGATGTATATTTTGTGACTTGATCTTAATTAATGTTAATTGTTGGCCAATGCTATCGTGTAACTCTGAGGCAATCTTTGATTTTTCTTCCTCCTGATATAACAATAAATTGTGTAAAAACTTTCCCTGCAGACGCTTTTCTATTTTAGCCTGATTTCTACTATTATAAGCCATTGTCAAAAAAAACAACGAAAGCAACCCTGTTGCTCCAAAAAGCAACCAATAATTCTTCATTTTATTTTCTGCACCTAAAGACGAAATATCCAAAATGTGAGACTGCATTTTTGAGTTCCTCTTTTCAGCTTCGTCTTTAAGTTGCCTATGATTTCTCATCACGATATTTCCTCCAAGTAATAAACTGTCTTGTAATTGATATTGCAAATTATTAAAATAATACTTACCAAGCTCAACATAGCAATCTGCTGTTTCTTCTGTCATATCCAACTTCTTAAAAAGAAGTAAAGCCTTCGTTAGATATTCAATTTCATTTAAACTGTTTTTGTCTTTAGCAGAACAAGATGCCATATAAAAATAGCCATAAGCTATTAATTTTTCATCTTTTATCTCTTCAGCTTTCTCTAGACCTAAAGCAATTACTTTAGATGCTTTCTCAAATTCAGCACTCATAATGTAAGCAACTCCTAAATTATAATAATTAGTAACCTTTCCAATTTCCGAAATACTTTTCTCCTGATCTGCACGCTGAGAATAGCATACATCCGAAAAAAAGGATAAAAACAGATAGAAAGATAAATAATATATAAAAGATTTCATTCGGTAAATTATTGCCTGCTATATTAAGGAATATAAACAAATAATACTATTTTTTTTCAAAGCCTAGAATAGACAAAGTATTCACGCTACACTTTATCTTGAAATTTGACTTTTTAGTAAACCTACGTAAACGATAGAAAACAGCTTGGTTTTTATATACACAAGATATAAAAAAGATTCAAGAAAACGAAACAACCCAACAAAGCCAAATTTAAACGAAAGTAGGCTGTTTATGATAGGGGATTTTTTATTACATCTTAATAATTATTTTTGTTTGCGCTCCTCTATTGGAAATAATCTTTAAAAAATAAATCCCTACGATCAATTTTCTAGCATCAATAATTGCTTGTTTGTCCTTTATTTTTTCTGAAAGAATTTCCTTTCCCTCTAAATCATGCAATACAATGCTGTCTAAAAATCCATTAACGATCGCTATATGAATAAAATTAGCCGTAGGATTGGGCGCTATAGAAAAATTAGTTGTTGCAAAAACATCCTGGGTAAAAAACACATCATTCTTCCGAAAATAGGTTTAAAATTCTCCCAAAACAATAGAGTTTCCGATAACGTCTGTAATATCGATCGTACTTTTAAGTTGTAAAGAAATCGTGCCAACGTCTAAGTTAGAAATATTCACTTTGTATTGCTTTTTGGATACTGAATTGACCGCCGAAATAATTAGACTTGAAGCCCTTCCTTTTAATCCAAAATCCGAGACATCAACCCCCAAAACAGCTTCATTAAAAGTAACTAAAAACCACCATGTGTTGGTATCGTCTATGACTGATATTTCACTTATCATTGGTTTTATAACATCATAATTTAAAACAATTTCGTTCAAAATTGTATTTTGACTACTATCTTGACGGAAAGAAACACCTGCTGGAATCCATGCTAAAAAAACACCCTGTGACTGTGAAATAATTTCTACGGTGTAATGTTTTAAGTCTACCGCGAGAAAAGACGATAACACAGCATTTTCTAATATATAAAATCGGAAACCTCAAAACCTTAAACATCCTTGGAAAAGTTAATATCTAAAGATACCGGAATTGAACTTGTGCTCAAATTTTCATTAGAAGAGAGAAATACTGAAATAGGGTTTTGACTAAAAGCGTTAGAAACCACCACTTCATATTCTTTTAAACCGACTTCATTTTCAGACAACACTTTATAGCTATAGGATTTGTAGAATCGTGCAGATTACTTCCTAATATTTGCAAAGCATCGTCTACATATACTGTTGCATTTATACTTGCATTAAAAACAGTTGTTAAAAAAATAACATCGGTAGTTTCTGGCAAAGTTATATGTGTTTTATTAGAAGAAATAGAAGTCGAAAGAACTGTTACTCCAGAAAAATTAAACGAATTAATAAGTGTACTTTCACTTAACTTTGGGCTTGCTATACTATAAAATTGAAAAATACCTCCAATATTTCCATCCATACTAAACACCTTATTTCTTGCAACATCAACCACCGTTTGAGTTGCACTCTCGTAAATTTTAAAGCGAATAGTTTCGTTATCTTTATTGGCATAAACAGACAAGTACGAAATATATTTATTCGCACTTGCCACCTATTGAACACTTCAAAGTCCTCTAATTTCGCCATTTACAAAAGCCGCTCCTTTATCGTTTGTGAAGTTAAATTTATTCCGTTTACGTGAGAGTGTAATTTAATCTTCTCGCCATTCCAATGATAAGCAGCAAGGTCTAAATGATTGTCACTTAAAAGAAAAAATCTTTAAATGGAAGAAATCGGGTAAATAAATCTATTATTTTATTGTCGTTTTTTAACGTAAGTAAGACAGAGACCTCTAAATTAGTTTCCAATTTACAGAGGGTAATCTTTTTTCCTTTTTGCACCAAAACACAATCGTCATTCTTATACTTAAAAACCTTAAAAGGAGCGCTATTTAAAAATTTTGGAGAAGTAATTTTTTTAAATTCTATTGAAACTGGATTAAAAAAAATTAATTTTTATAGGTTACTTGCTACAACTACTTTTAAATAAAACCGTCCATCTTTTCGTTTTTAAATTTGGTTGATTTGGGGTGTTTTTTCTTCAAATTTTGGCAGCTGAATACTTTGAAACGTATTCCCATTAAAACGCTGTAAAACAAAATCATTATTGCTTAAAATAATTTTTTTTCGTTTATCTGAATTCTCCTCCTAAACATAAAAACCCATCGTTATCAAAATCCATTGCTTTCACAATACTAATATAAAAACTATCCTGTTCTCCAAAAATTTTATGATAGTTATGGCTAGTTTAAGTAAAAGCGCTAAATTGGTAAAAAAGTAGAAAAAGTAAAATTAGGCATTTCAATATAGCTGATATGTTATTGAAATTAAAAAATAACGATATGTTATTAAGAGCTATTAAATGTTCAACTTATACAGTTCTTAATACGTCATTTTAAGAAATTAAAAAAGGAACGGTATTTCAACAAGATCTAAAATTTAAAATTCGCTATTTTAATTAATAACTTACCGTGAGATATGAGAAAAAAAATAGGATGGTTTTTATTGATGTTAATAACAAACACAAATGCACAAAACATCAAAACGATTCAATTAAGTCCCTTACAGGAAAAGAATTTTTCTTCTATTGTTCCTTTGGGTACCATTTTAGAATTATCCTTTGATGATTTAGAAGCCGATAGTAAAAACTATTATTACAAAATTGAGCACATGACCCATGATTGGAAACCAAGCAGAATCTCTTCCAATCAATATATTAATGGATTTCAAAAAAACAATATTATTAACGCAAACAACTCCTTTAATACCCTTCAAAATTACACCCATTATTCTGTTCAAATTCCAAACCAAAACACCATCATCACCAAAAGTGGTAATTATTTAGTAAGCATTTTAGACGCTTATGATGAGTTTGTGTTTTCAAGAAGATTTACCATATATGAACAATCAACCATTATTGCTGTAAATCCACAGAGAAGTAGAAACACAAAAACATTTGGCGAACAACAGACTGTTGAATTTACTGTAAATCACCCTAATTTAAGAATTAACAACCCAAATCAAGAGATCAAGGTGGTTGTTTTACAGAACCTCAATTGGGTAACTGCCAAAACCAATTTACAACCCACTTTTTTTAAACCCAATCAATTGGTGTATTCGTATACAAAAAACTCAAACTTTTGGGGAGGAAATGAATATTTAAATTTTGACACTAAAATTATTAGAAATAATAGTTTCAATATTCGTTTGATTGAAAAAAAAGAAGTCTATTACCATTATTTATATCCGTTTCAATATATAGAGAATCCTAAGTACACCTTCAGTCCAGATATAAATGGCCAATTTGTTGTGCGAACTTTGGAAGCAGGTAATCCAGAGACCGAAGCAGATTATGCCGTAATGAATTTCAGTTTAAACGTTCAAGAAGCTTTTGCAAATAAAGAAGTGTATGTATATGGTGCGTTTAATAATTTTGAAACCACCGAAGAGAATAAAATGAGTTACGATGAAAATTCAAGGCAATATAGTGCAAGTATTTTATTAAAACAGGGTTTTTACAACTATACGTTTGCCACCAAAGATGGAAACAAAAAAGTTGATATAGGCTTTATCACCGGCAATTTTTATCAGACAGAAAATGAATACACGGTTTTAGTTTACTTTAAACCCTTTGCAGGTTTGTTTGAAAGAGTTGTAGGCGTAGGGTCGGCCATTTTTAATGGTGAAAGATAATTTTTTGAACGCTTGCGCTTTAAAAACAAAATTATTACATTTACCCCACATGGTACAACAAATAACAAAAGGAATAAAAATTTCTGTCGACACGAAGTATGACGGTGTAATGCAGCGCAATTCCTTGTCACATCACGTGTTTAATTATTTTATTACCATTGAAAACAAATCTACCCAAACGGTTCAATTAACGCATCGTTTTTGGGTTATTTTCGACACGTTAAATAATACAGAAATTGTAGAAGGAGAAGGCGTTGTTGGCCAGACGCCTATTTTAAAGCCCGGTGAGAATTATACATATAGGTCTGGCTGTGTATTGGCCTCAAATACAGGGGCCATGAAAGGTTTTTTTAAAATGATGAATCTTGCAACCAATCAAGATTTTAGAGTAACCATTCCAACATTTCAACTAACAACTAAGCCACTATCAAACTAAGAAAACATAAAAAAGATCTTATTGTTCACAAAGACCCAGCATGTTTAAATTGTGGACATCCGTTTAGCGGACACGAAAAGTTTTGCCCAGAATGTGGTCAAAAAAACAAAGGAAACAAGATTACATTTAACAGTTTTATTCACGAAATCTTCAATGGATTTTTTTCTTTTGACGCTAAGTTTTGGAGAACCATTGTTCCGCTTTTAATAAGTCCCGGAAAAGTGACCAAGGAATATATTGCAGGAAAACGAAGCAACTATTCAAACCCTTTTCGCTTTTACTTTACAGTCTCTATTGTTTTCTTTCTTATTTTAGGTTTATCTACAAGTAAAACACGCTTTGAAAAATTAAGCAAAGAAAGTAAAACCAACATTGTAGCGCCGGTAAAAAAAGATAAAAAGAAAGCAGTCACAAACATCGAATTAGATTCTATCAAAGACGGTTTAGATAAAAAAATGCAAGCGTCTATTGCTCCCTTTGCTTCATCTACCAGAGATGAGATTATCAAAGAAATAGAAAAAAGTGCCAGGGACACAACCAATCAAAAGAAAATAAATAGCCTTTCTTTTGGCGGTCTTCGAATTGACAAGTTTATTGATTTTCAAAATAAAAACCCCAATACACCCGTAGACGAAGCTTTAGACAGCCTAGGCTATGCCAAGAATTTCAAAAATCGGTTTGTTTATGATCGAGCGCAACTAGCAAATTCTGTCATACAAAATGAACATGCACGAGAAAAATTTATTGGAGAACTAATTTCCTATGGCTCTGTTTCTCTGTTTATATTTCTACCTATTTTTACGCTTTTTTTAGGCCTTCTTTATCTGCGAAGAAAATTTAGTTATGTAGCCCATCTTATCTTTGTTTTCCATACACAAACCGTTTTTTTTATGCTGCTTTGTATCTTATATTTAATTTCATTTTTTATGAACATTAAGACAAGCAATACGGGTATTTTTGGTTTGCTTTTCCTAGTCTATTTATTTATTGCCATGAAAAAATTTTACGGACAAGGGTATTTTAAAACAGGTCTTAAATTTTTAGTGCTAAATTTTATTTTTTTGATGATGGGAAGTATCGGTTTTATTCTTGTTGGCTTGGTCTCTTTTGCCCTCTATTAAAACGCAAGCTTTGTAAAAGAATTTTTTCTGAAATCTTTATAAGTTATCGTTGTTTCCTTAGATAATTTTTCTATCGATGTAATACTAACCGTTTCAACAAAAGGGCGCTTCATTTTTATATCCACCTCCTGTTTACCAGTCTCTCGCTGATGAAACTTTAAGATTTCTGATTGCTCAAATATGCTGTTTTCTTTTAACCAATCTGCAAACCATGCTTGTCTTTGCTGCTTCATTTCTTTTGTATATAGCGTTGATGAAGACCAAATCTTTGGTTCCTGTTTTAATGGATTAAAATATTTTTTTTCTCCGTCCCAAACCAACTCATAGGTTTCTAAACGATCATTCCAATCTACTAAGACGATGGTAAAAGGTTCTATATTGGTAAAGTCAAAATCGTTAATAAAAGCAACCGCATCATTGCAAGAGAGCATTTTTTTTACAATAATCCCCCGACTCATATTATAATATTCATTGCGTATATGCTTGGTATGCCCTCCATTCAACAAACAAACCAACCTGTTTTTCTCGCTAATTCCAATCCACGTTCCTCCGGCAAGTTCATCTTTGGGATAGATTATTTTCACTCCATTTTCGAGATAAGAAATGGGGGGAATTGTTTTCCTCATGGGACTTTCATCGCGGTTCGAGGTTAAAATAAAATTATTGTTTCCCAAAGGGAGATATGAAACGGTACACATTTAAATAACGAAATTTTCAGGGGTTAAGATTTTTATCATTTTTGATTAAAAATTTGTAGCTTTGAAAATCAAAATTAGTAGAATAAAACTTAAATATATAGAAAATGGGTAAAGGATTTTTTCATGTACCAACGGCAATTAACGAACCTGTAAAAAGCTATGCACCAGGTACTCCAGAAAGAGAAGAGGTTTTAGCACAATACAAAGCCTATTTTAATGGCTCAGTAGATGTTCCAATGTACATTGGAAACGAAGAAGTTAAAACTGGTGACACCAGAAATATGACTCCGCCTCACGATCATAAACACATTGTTGGCACCTATCATTTAGGGGATAAAACACATGCCGAAAAAGCAATTGCAGCTGCTTTAGAAGCGAGAAAATCTTGGGCACAAATGCCTTGGGAAGAGAGAGCTGCGATCTTTTTAAAAGCGGCCTCATTAATTGCAGGTCCTTATAGAGCAAAAATGAATGCGGCAACCATGATCGCACAATCTAAAAACATTTATCAGGCAGAAATTGATTCGGCTTGTGAATTTATCGACTTTTTGCAATTTAACGTAGAATACATGAGCGATATCTATGACGAGCAGCCTAAATCTTCAAGGGGAATTTGGAATAGAGTTGAATACAGACCTTTAGAAGGTTTTGTCTATGCAATTACTCCTTTTAATTTTACGGCAATCGCTGGAAATTTACCAGCAAGTGCCGCAATGATGGGAAATACTGTTGTTTGGAAACCTTCCGATCATCAAATATTTTCTGCCAAAGTAATTATGGACGTTTTTAAAGAAGCAGGGCTACCAGACGGCGTTATTAATATGATTTATGGCGATCCAGTAGTAATTACAGATACGGTTTTGGCGAGTCCAGACTTTGCTGGAATTCACTTTACAGGTTCTACCCATGTTTTTAAAGATATTTGGAAGAAAATTGGGGTGAATATTCACAACTACAAAACCTATCCAAAGATTGTTGGAGAAACTGGTGGAAAAGATTTTATCCTTGCCCATCCAACCGCAAATCCAAAACAAGTAGCCACAGGTATTGCTAGTGGCGCTTTTGAATTTCAAGGACAAAAATGTTCTGCAACTTCAAGAGTTTATTTACCCAAATCTATTGCAGATGAGACTTTAGCCTATTTAAAAGCAGATGTTGAATCTTTTAAAATAGGTTCTCCGGAAGATATGAGCAATTTTATAACTGCCGTAATTCACGAAGGTTCTTTTGATAAGCTGGCTTCATTCATAGATCAGGCAAAAGCAGATAAAAATGCAGAAATTTTTGCCGGTGGAACCTATGACAAATCTAAAGGATATTTTATCTCACCAACCGTAATTATTACAAAAGACCCAAAATACACCACCATGTGTACAGAATTATTTGGTCCTATTGTTACCATTTACATTTATGAAGATAAAGATTGGAAAGCAACGTTAAAATTAGTGGATGAAACCTCTGAATATGCATTAACAGGAGCCATTTTCTCTCAAGATAGATTTGCCTTAGCAGAAGCAACAAAAGCATTAGAGAACTGTGCTGGGAACTTTTATGTAAATGACAAGCCTTCGGGAGCTGTTGTTGGTCAACAACCTTTTGGTGGCGCTAGAGCCTCTGGAACCAATGACAAAGCAGGCTCTGCTCAAAACTTATTGCGTTGGGTTTCTCCAAGATTAATCAAAGAAACGTTTGTAAGTCCAACAAATTATAGAAATCCTTTTTTAGGAGAATAAAATACTCTTTTATAAGCAAAAGCCTTCTCAATCATCTTGAGGAGGTTTTTTGTTTAACAAAACAAAATTCCTTTAACATTTATTTAAGAAATTGCGTTTCATAGAATATGTAACTTCGGCACTTGATTAAATCAAATAATTTACTATGACAAAAAATAGACTAACACAAGTACTCTTTATTGCATTGGTTGTTGGCTTTTCTTTGAACGCAAACGCACAAAGAACAAAAAAAGCTAAAAAAAACAGTAAAGAAGCAGCGTCTAAAAAAACAGCCCAAAAACCAGATAAAGATGCTATTCAACCCTATGCAAAGATAGTAACCAAAGAACATCAAACAGACGAAGGTCTTTTTAAGGTGCACTCAAAAGAAGAATCCTATTTGTTTGAAATTCCAGATTCTTTATTGGGAAGAGAATTATTAATGGTTACTAGAATTGCTAAAACCGCTAACGGAATTGGCTTTGGTGGAGGAAAAACAAATACACAGGTTTTACGTTGGCAAAAGAAAGGTAAGAATATTTTATTGCGTGTAGTTTCCTATAATGTGGTAGCAGACACCATTTTACCCGTTCATGAAGCAGTAGTAAACTCTAATTTCGAACCTATCTTATTTTCATTTCCCATCAAAGCTTTTAGCAAAGATTCTACGGCAACAGTCATTGATGCTACACCACTTTTCACCAACGATGTAAAGCCTTTAGGCTTTCCCGATTCTCGTAGAAAAAGGTATCAAATTAGCCGAATGGACAAAGATAGGTCGTACCTAGAAAGAGTTAGTAGCTATCCTAAAAATATAGAGGTAAGACATGTAAAAACATATTTAGCAAGCAAAGCGCCGTCCAATAGCAGTTTGGGTTCTATTAGTGTTGAAATGAGTAATTCTATGATTTTATTACCTAAAACACCTATGCAACGAAGAATGTTTGATGAACGCGTAGGCTGGTTCACTACCGGACAAATCGATTATGGTTTAAAGGATCAAAAAAGCAAAACTGTAAGCTATTTAGATCGCTGGAGACTAGAAGTAAAAGAGGAAGATCTAGAAAAATTTAAAGCGGGAGAATTGGTAGAACCCAAAAAACAAATTGTTTATTATATAGATAGAGCAACTCCAGAACAATGGAGGAAGTACATCAAACAAGGAATTGAAGACTGGCAAGTTGCTTTTGAAGCAGCAGGATTTAAAAATGCCATTATTGCCAAAGACGCTCCTACCAAAGAAGAAGACCCAGATTGGTCTCCAGAAGATATTCGGTATTCCGTGGTACGTTACTTGGCTTCTCCCATTCCTAATGCAAACGGTCCTCATGTAAGTGATCCAAGGTCTGGTGAAATTTTAGAATCAGATATCAACTGGTATCACAATGTAATGTCTTTATTACATAATTGGTTCTTTATTCAAACGGCATCCATTAATCCAGAGGCTCGTGGAACCAATTTTAAAGACGAAGTGATGGGGCGTTTAATTCGTTTTGTTTCTTCGCATGAAGTGGGTCACACTTTAGGGTTACCCCACAATATGGGAAGCTCTGTTGCCTACCCTGTAGATTCTTTGCGATCTGCGAGCTTTACCCAAAAATACGGAACCGCTCCATCCATTATGGATTATGCGCGTTTTAATTATATTGCCCAGCCAGAAGACAAGGGTGTTGCTTTAATGCCTAATATTGGGCCCTACGATAAATATGCCATCTCTTGGGGATACAGACCTATTTTAAACACCACTGCTAAAGACGAAAAAGCGATTTTAGATACGTGGATTTTAGACAAAGCAGAGAATCCTATTTACCGATTTGGTCATCAACAAGCTCGTGGTGTGGTAGATCCTAGTTCTCAAACAGAAGACTTAGGGGATGATGCGATAAAAGCGAGTAATTATGGAATTAAAAATTTAAAAAGAATTTTACCTAAATTAGAAGATTGGACGGCTCAAGATGGTGAAACCTATGATGAATTATCAACCATGTATGACCAAGTTTTAAGTCAGTTTAACCGATATATGGGTCATGTTGCAGGAAATATTGGTGGTGTATATGAACAGTATAAAACAACCAATCAAGAAGGAGCTGTTTATACACATGTTAACAAAGCGCATCAAAAAAAGGCATTAAAGTTTATCAATGACCAATTGTTTACCACGCCTTCATGGATGTTAGATAAAAACATTTTTGATAAAACTCAATTTTCTGGGGCTTTAGAAAGTGTGAGAGGTCTGCAAGAAAAAACCTTAAACAATATTTTAGACGCCGGAAGAATGGGGAGAATGATTGAAAACGAAACCTTAAACGGAAGCGATGCCTACTCTTTATTAAGTATGATGTCTGATTTACGCAGAGGGGTTTGGTCTGAAATTTATAATGGAAAATCAATTGATACCTATCGAAGAAATTTACAAAGAGCCCATTTAGAAAGATTAGACTTTTTATTAAATAAAGCGAAAGATCAAAAAGGGGCCAATGATGGTTACTTAAAACGAAGTGCCATTAATATTAGTCAGTCAGATATTAGTGCTGTAGTAAGAGGCCAATTAAAACGGATTAAAAAAGAGGTGAAAAGTGCCGCCTTTAAAGCGCCAAACACTATTTCTCGTTACCACTTGCAAGATGTTTCAGATAGAATTGATGCTATTTTAGATCCTAAATAATTTTTTTAAATAAAATCTATTTTTTTAAAACCTCGCCAAATAGGCGAGGTTTTTTTATGGAATAATTTGTAAATCATAAAACGAGGTATTGTTTAAAAAGAAAGAATAAGTCTATATCTTTGCCACACACAAGCTTATGGGTTTTACACTACTTTCTTCCCCTTTACAAGGGTTTACCGATTACAAATTCAGAAATGCATTTCATCATTTTTTTGGTGGCATAGACACGTTCTATTCTCCATACATTCGTTTAAACGGTAAATTTATTATTAAGAACTCTTATCAACGAGATTTACAAGTAGAAAATAATACTACCCTAAAGGTTATTCCGCAAATTATTACCAACGATGCCGATGAGTTTTTATTTGTCGCAAAATATGTACAAGAACTAGGCTACAAAGAACTAAACTGGAATTTAGGCTGCCCTTACCCTATGGTTACCAAACGCGGTATGGGTTCTGGTTTGATTAACGATGCAACAAAAATTGACGCCATTCTTCAAAAAATTCACAACGAATCAGACATTATTGTTTCTATGAAAATGAGAATGGGGTATGATGCTCCTGAAGAAATATTAAAAGTATTGCCTATTCTAGACACCTATCCAATAAAAAATATTGCCATTCACGCGCGTATAGGAAAGCAACTATACAAAGGAGGAACCAATTTAGAAGCGTTTCAACACTGCGTAGACAACACGCAGCATACCTTGTACTATAATGGAGATATCACTTCGGTAAATGCCTTTAAAGAACTCCAGGAACGTTTTCCTACCATAGACCATTGGATGATCGGTAGGGGATTAATTGCAGATCCTTTTTTACCACAAATGATTCAAAAGAACACCACCGAATACCCTAAAGATAGAATAGAAATATTTAGACAATTTCACGACCGTATTTTTAATGAGTACGATGCTGCACTATCTGGACCCACCCCGATAAGAATGAAAATGCTTGGCTTTTGGGAATATTTTTCTACTGCTTTTTCAGATCCTCATAAAATTTATAAAAAAATTAAAAAAGCATCCAACGTAAAAACCTATTTGATTGCTGTAGAAGAAATTTTAAAAAAGGAAAGTAATATAAAGTAATTGAACGTTAAAACTACTTCAGCCTAAATTTCATTTCAATAGGGAGATGATCGGATGCTTCACCAAACTGAGTTAGCACGCTTCCAGAAAGATAGTCGATAGAATTCTTCGTGTAAAAAATATAATCAATTCGTTTAAAGGGGGTTGCAGAATTAAACGTGTTCAAAATAGCCTCTGAATTAAAAGCTGCATTCCCAACATCTTGTCTGTTAAATAGTTTTTGAATGAGGGCCGATTTATTTCTTGCCTCTGAATTAAAATCGCCTAACAAAATAGTTGGATAGCTCTTTTTATAAGTATCAAAAATAGCACACACTTCATCAAATTGTATGGCTCTGGTTTTTGCATCAAAAGATTCTAGGTGCACATTAATAATAATTACTGCTTTATCATTAATCGTTACCTCTACCACTTGTGCCAATCTTTCCAGATAAAAGGCATCTCTATAAAACGGGGCCTCTTTCACTCTATGCAATACAACTCTTTGGTGCTTTTTTATCGGAAATTTACTTAACACAGATTGTCCAGAAACTACTTTTCCAAAATGCATTTTTATTGGCCAATACGGAAAAGGCACATAGGTTTTATCCCAATTAATGGCTTCAGCGGTATAATTAAACCCAAGTTTGGCAATTTCGTTTTGTTGATTTACAGCATACGACCGATTTGAATTATAATCAATTTCTTGAAAAGCCATAACATCTGGATTCAATTTTTTTGTTTCTTTTAAAACCAATTGCAGATTTTTATCAAATAATTCTTTGGGTTTATCTCGCGGAAGATTATTAGTCATTCCGCTTAAATAGCCAATATTGTACGTTACAATACTAAAAACCGTATCCCTTTTTTGGGTATTCTGAGGGTCCTTTACAATAACTTTTGCATAGGTGCTTCCTGGTAGTGTAGCCGATTTTGCCCAAAAATAAAAGAGCCCAACGCCAAAGATAAGCACTAAAAAAAAAGAACCTATAAATTTTAAAATCCTCACTATTTAGGCAGATTGTTGTTAAATTCCTCCAAAACTTTTGCGATTCCCAAGTTCATTTTTTCGGGATCGATATTATAGCGCAAATCGACGGCTTTTTTCTCTGGAAATTGCTCAATTTGAACAGTCGTTGATGGAAATGCAAACTCAACACCTAATTCTAATGCCAACTTTACGATAGCCATATGCAATCGGTGTTTAGAAGATTGTTCAACACCCCATTCTAACGACTTAAAATACACATTAACCATAATTAACAACGCCGAATCTCCAAAACCAGTAAACTCTACATTATAAGATTCCGAGCGTGTTTCTGGGTGAGCAATAATAATTTTTCTTACCCCCTCTACAAATGCTTCAATCAATGCTGGCGGCGTATCATATCGAACCCCTAAGTTTGTGTTGTATCTTCTATACAATCGAAGGCCTTTATTGTTGATGGTGATTTCTGCCAATTTGCTATTTGGAATTTGATAAATAGAAGTGTCTGCCGATCGAATTCTTGTAGATCTAAACCCGACCTGTTCAACGGTACCAATAGCCTCTCCGGCCTCAATCCAATCGTCAATATGAAAAGGTTTGTCTAAAAAAATCATAACGGTTCCAATCAAATTTCTAACAGTGTCTTGAGATGCCAAAGCCAAGGCCAAACCACCTATTGAAGCCCCTGCAATTACCGTTGTAGGGTTTACTCCAAACAAGGTTACTAATTTTAAAAATCCTAGAAAAATTACTAAGCCTGTTAAAAAATTATCTAAAACAGGAACTAATTGGTCATCTAATTTCCCTTGAGTTTTTACGGTGAATTCTGAGTAAATTTTCATCACAACTTGCACCAACTTCAGGAATACATAAATCCAAAAAATAGTTGCAGCAATATTTAAGCTTAAGAAAATCCACTTATTAATTTGTAAACTAAATTCTAAGGAAGGAAAGACCTTCTTAATAATATCGATGGCAAATAACAAACTTATAGGATGTGCCAATTTCTTTAAAACTTCATTAACTACTACATTTCTAGTATGTGTAATTCTATATTGAATCTTTTTTAGAATAAAAAAAGCAACTTTCTTCATTATATAAAATCCAATAAACACAAGCACTATTAAAATGGCAAAACCAATGAGCTGCCAAATTTCAAGTCCAATCATTTTTTTATGTCCAAAAACGGGAATCACTTGCTGTAACTTCTCTACATACCAAGGATATACTTCTTTATAAATACCATCAATACTTCGCACGGTTTCGGCTGAATAATACCATTTGTCGCCAATTTTTTCTACGTAAATCTGTGGCATTCTATTAGGAAATAGAATGAATTTATAATTGGATGAATACCCTATAGAATCGTTAAAATTTGGATTGGTAGGAACCTGATTAAAATCTACAAGTAATCCTTTTCCATCTAAAACACGTTTAATTTTAATGGCTTTTTCAATCGCCTTTTTCTCTGACAAGCCATAAATGGTTTTTGCCGCTATTTCTGGCTGGTAAGAATTGGGTTGTAAAAAATTTAAATGAGTAAAAATGGTTGCATTTGGGTTGCTTAAATCTACTTTCACCTGTTCCTTTACATCCTGTTGAGCAAGAGAAAACAACGGTAAAAACATTAAAAAAATCCATGCATTTTTCATAGAACAAAAAGTTAATTGCTTGTTAAAAATAAAAATCAAAATTAAACTATTTAAACCTTGCTGCGTCTTATAAGTGAATTAAATATAAATAAAAAATAGAATATCATGAAAAAAACAGCAAGTATATTGCTTTTAGTTTTTGCCTTTTCAATCAATAGTCAAGGACAGACAAAAGAGAAAAAACACGCATATGAAAAAGTTACGGTCCCTCAACAAGCGGCTTTAAAGGTTAAAAAAATGACCTTAAAACTAGATTTATCTGAAGCACAACAGCGTGAAATGATGCCCATTATTACGAAGCAAATTGAAAATAAAAATGCAGGTATTGAAAAAAGAAAGACCTATAAAAAAAATAACACAAAGCCTACTGAAGAGGAGCGTTATGCGATTGCTAATGAACGCTTAGACGAACAAATTTCTTTTAAAAATAAGATAAAAAAAATCTTAACCAAAGAACAATTTGAGAAGTTTGAAAAAATGAAAAAAAGCCGAAAAGAGAAAATGGGAAAGAAAGTAAAGTCGCTAAAGAAAAAGAAACAATTAAAAGCGTATAAAGAAGAAAATTAGGGTGATTATTGTTGATTTTTTTGTTTGTAAAACTCGGTTTCTACATTGAAATCGAGTTTTTTTATGAGCAGTATTTGCGTTAGGGATTGAGCGGTTTGTTTGAGCTCTTTTTTATGCTATTTCTTTGCATAAAAAAAGCGAGTAGCGAAAGCCCGCCCTTTTTCAGGAACGCCCAAATTCTAGATAGCTCTCTGCTGTGAATTCGCTAATTTAAAAAAATCGAAAGAACTCGACGTTGTTTAGTCTTTAAACCAACTTGAATATGTTACATAATTATTGGCAATACGATCAATTTCCCCAGAAATTAATTCAGGAGATACATCCTTCACTTTTTTCGCCGGCACGCCGGCATAAACACTACCACTTTTCACAATGGTATTCTTAGTAACCACTGCCCCAGCAGCAATAATGGAATTCGTTTCTATGACGCAATCATCCATAATAATACTTCCCATGCCCACCAATACATTGTCTTGAATGGTGCAACCATGAACAATCGCATTATGTCCAATAGAAACATTATTCCCAATAGTTGTTGGCGATTTTTGATAGGTTGCGTGAATAATCGCCCCATCTTGGATATTTACTTTATTCCCTATTTTTATAAAATGGACATCGCCACGAATCACGGCATTAAACCAAACACTACATTGTTCTCCAAAAGAAACTTCACCAACAATGGTGGCATTTTCTGCCACAAAACAATCTTCGGGTATTTGTGGATGTTTACCGTTTACAGCTTTTATAATTTTCATTTTAGTAATAATTTCTGACCTATGTTAATGGTATTTTCTTGTAAACCATTTATTTTCTTTAACTCGTCTAAAGGAACCCCAAACATTCTTCCAATAGAATACAAGGTATCTCCCTCTCTCACGTAATAGCTACCCTCTTTTGACTTTTTGAGAACTCTTGTTTCCTTTCCACTTTTTTCGTCGTCTAACACCCTAGTCGCGTATTTGTATTTTCCTTTTTTTGCCTTATCGAATTCATATAAATGATAATCTTCGATGAGTTTTAATAATTTTACTGGATATTTTCTATCGGTTGCATACCCCGCTTTACGCAGACCATATGCCCACTTTTTGTAGTCTTTTGTCCGATATTTAAACAAGAAAGCATAGCGTCTTCTTTCTGTTAAAAACAAAGAATGGTCATTATAGGAAGTTTCTGGATACTGATATTTCCTAAAGCATTCTCCCTTTTCGTCATCATCATGATATACACGCTCTCCTTCCCAACCCGTATGACATTTGATACCAAAGTGATTGTTAGATTTTAAAGCTAACTCGCTTCTTCCTTTACCCGATTCTAAAATTCCTTGGGCCAAAGTAATACTTGCCGGAATTTTATATTGGTGCATTTCTTGTACTGCAATGGGTGCATATTTCCTTATATAGCTTAAAGTATATTTATTTAAACCGGGGTTTTCCTTGGCTAGTTTTTTTGTGATTCTAATTTGATTTACCGAAGGTAATTTTCCGGGGGCTGCTTCAAGAATAACTGCTCCTGGATTTTTGTTGTGCACCACTCTCTTTTTAGCGCCACAGCTGGCTAAAAGAAATAAAGCACAAATTAAAAGGAAAATTCTCATCTTCATTAAATTGATATTATTGATTTGCTTTTTTGTTTTCGTTTTTGATTAATTCCTGCAACTCCTTGGATTCCTCCAGTATGAATTGCTAAAATTCTACTGCTCTTTGGAAACGCGTCTTTAGAGACTAAATCTACTATTCCAAATAGCATTTTTCCTGTATAAATTGGATCTAGCAAAATACCTGTTTCTTTTTTGAATTGATTGATAAACCGAATTAATTCGTCATTTACTTTTGAGTAGCCACCAAAATGATAGTGCGTTTGTAAACTCCAATTTTTGTTGGTTCTGGTATAATGGGCAATCTCCTTTTTTAAAAAGTCACCTTTTAAAGCTGGAAAACCGACAACTTTTTGATGGTTTTTGGCCGAATTGAGTATTCCAGAAATGGTTCCTCCTGTTCCCACAGCACAACAAATATAATTGAAAAAATTATCTTCCTCTGTTAAAATTTCTTCGCAGCCCTTTATCGCTAATTCATTTGTTCCTCCTTCAGGAATCAAATAAAAGTCGCCAAATTTCTCTGTTAATGAAGAAATAAACTTTTTTTCTGCCTTTTGACGATAGTCCTCCCTAGAAACAAAGGCCAAGTGCATGCCATTTTTGCTTGCTTCTCGTAAAGAGGAATTCTCTTGGATGGTTTTCTCTAAATTAATACCGAGTTCTTCTCCTCGAATGATTCCAATTGTTTTAAATCCGTTTAAATTTCCTGCAACAGCGGTAGCCACTATATGATTGGAAAAGGCCCCTCCAAAAGTAAGCAGTGTGTTCTTGTCTAGGTATTTAGCCTCTTTAAGATTGTATTTAAGTTTTCTAAATTTATTTCCAGAAACAAAAGGATGAATTTCATCTTCTCTTTTGACAAACAGCTCTACTTTTTTTTCTTCTAAAATAGGAAGATGTATTTGTTGATTTTGAGATTTAAAGATAGCGTCAAAGTTCATAGGATCATTGCTGCATTGGCAGAAATCTATTTTTAGCATTCATAAAACTCCTACCTACTAATACCGAAAGGGAACTTTAAGAAAAAGTAGTTACCCTTTCCTCAATCTTCTCCCATTCTTCAAGCAAAGTCTCTACTTTTTTCTTTTTTGTTTTATAGCTTTCAAAGAAGTTAGGTCTCGTTGAAACTTCGTCGTAGTTCTGCGCTAATTCTAAATCAATTTTTGAAATAACGGCTTCTAAATCGGCAATTTCAGCTTCTATATTAGATAGTTTATTTTTTAATTTTTTAAATTCTTTTTCCTGCTCTCTAGACAATTGATTGTCATTGCTTTTTTTAGCTACTTTTTCTTCTTTTACAATGGTTCTTTTTTCTGCTTCACGCAAACTTTCCATTTGATGTTGCTCTAAGAAATAATCGATATCTCCTAAATATTCTTTAATTACTTTGTCTTTAAAGCCGTATACGGTATCTGTTAAGCCCTGTAGGAAATCTCTATCATGAGAAACAACAATTAATGTACCCTTAAAATTTTTAAGTGCCATCTTTAATACATTTTTAGAGGCCATATCTAAGTGATTTGTTGGCTCATCCATGATTAGAACATTAAACGGAGACAACAATAATTTACACAATGCCAAACGGTTTCGTTCTCCTCCAGAAAGCACTTTTGCTTTCTTATCTGCGGCATCTCCGCCAAATAAAAAGGAGCCTAACATATCTCTAACTCGCATTCTGTTGGAATCTGTGGCGGCATCTTCCATAATTTCTAAAACCGTTTTTTCTGGTGGCAAATGCTCTGATTGATTTTGAGCAAAATATCCAATCTGTACATTGTGCCCAAGTTTTAAACTTCCTTTAAACGGAATATCGCCAACCATCATTTTAGCTAAAGTAGATTTTCCTTGTCCGTTTTGCCCCACAAAAGCAATTTTACTATTTCTTTCAATTAATAAATCTACATTTTCCAAAACGTGATTATCGCCATAGCTTTTCGACAAGTTTTCTGCTTCTACAATTATTTTTCCGGGTTCTTTAGAAATCTGAAACCGAACGTTCATGGTTGCATTATCATCTTGATCTACTTCAATTAATTCAACCTTATCGAGTTGTTTCATTAAAGATTGTGCCATCGAGGCTTTGCTTGCTTTGGCTTTAAATTTATCTATTAAAAATTGTTTCTGTTTAATTTCTCTTTCTTGATTTTTTTGAGCTTGTAATTGCTTTTCTTTGATTTCTCCACGCAACAATAAAAATTCTGAATAAGGTTTTTTGTAATCGTAAATTTGACCCAAAGAGATTTCGATGGTTCTGTTGGTTACATTGTCCAAAAACATTTTATCGTGAGAAACCAACACAATTGCTCCAGAATACGATTTTAAAAAGTTTTCTAACCAAATAATTGATTCAATATCCAAGTGATTGGTTGGCTCATCCAACAATAAAATATCGTTGTTTTGCAATAATAATTTCGCCAATTCTATTCGCATTCTCCATCCACCAGAAAAGGTATCGGTTAGTTTATCAAAATCTTCTCTCTTAAAACCTAAACCCTGTAATATTTTCTCTGTATCACCTTGATAATTATACCCTCCAAGCAATTCATATCGTTCTGTAAAATCGGTTAAGTCTATAATTAATTGGCTATATGTTTCACTTTCATAATCGGTTCTTGTGGCCAATTGCTCATTAATATCATCTAACTTTATTTCGATGGCTTTTATTTCTACAAAAGCCTGATAGGCTTCTTCTAAAATAGTTCTTCCCTCTACAAAATCAATATCTTGACGCAAAAAACCCATTCTTATATCCTTGTCAAAGGCCATCGTGCCCCCACTACTTTCAATATCTCTTGACAACACTTTTAACAGTGTAGATTTCCCCGCACCATTCTTTCCAATTAACCCAATTCTATCTCCTTTGTTTAATTTAAAAGTGATACCAGAAAATAATTCTGATCCCATAAAAGACACTGTCAAATTGTGAACGTTTAACATAAAAATTAATGATTTTTTGAATATTTTTAACCGAAGTTACTAAGTAAATGAATTGGAATGTTTTCCTTTGTGCAAACTTACTGTAAAAAGTAGTAGCGTCAAATTTTTATTTGATTGATTGTAACGTTTTTTAGACATAACTAATGATAAAGAAAGGTACGAAATTCTATAGTGTTTTAAAAGCAAAGTGTCCGAGATGTAACGAAGGAAATTTCTTTAGCTATTCTTTCACTTTTAATCCTAGAAAAATTACTAAAATACATAAAAACTGTTCTCATTGTTCTTTAAAGTATATGATAGAACCTTCCTTTTATTATGGCGCTATGTATGTTAATTATGGAATTACAGTGGCTCTTTCTATTTTGAGTTTTTTAATAGCAGCACTAATCTTTGAAACAAGTTTATTACAGAGTTTTGCTGTGATCTTCATCGCACTGCTTATCACTGCGCCATTTAATTTGCGCTTATCACGAATTGTGTGGTTAAATATGTTTGTAAGTTTTGATGCAAATTTCGTAAAAAAATAAGCTTCTTTTTCTTTTTTTGTTTCTTTATTCGTGCTTTTTGGTGAATAATACTTACTTTTATCACATCCACAAAAGGAGCCCCACTCAATATGAGACCTTTAAAAATACTGTCTTTATTTCTAGTTATTTTTCATCAAACCCATTTTTCACAAAACAATGAGGAGTATTTCCAAACGGTTGTTGATACTACCAAGAATAAACAATTAAAACTAGCGTCCTTAGATAGTTTACTGCAAAATATATTACACCCAAAAAACTTAGAGAATTTCGCAAAAAGAACTGAGCAGTACGTTCATTTGGCCATTGAATTAGAAGAATACAAAAAAGCCATTACGTTTGCAATAAGAGGTTTTTACAATATAAACACTCGATTAGATCAGAGGGAAAGAGCTTTTTTAATGATGAATACAGCAGAAAAGCACAAAGATGAAATCACAGATTCTTACTTATTAGGGAGTATTTATTTAAAAAAAGGAGGTGCTTACTTTAATGGAAAAGACTTTAATAAAGCCATTGAAAATTATTCTATAGCCATTAAAAACTACACGAATAAAGACTCGATTTTCAAAGCTGATGCTTTTTTCTTTAAAGGAAACGCCTATTTTGCTATTGGTAATCACCTAAAAGCTATTGAAAACTATAAATTTGCTGCAGTTTATTATCACAATCTAGGGGATAAAGACTATATGTTTTATACAGAATCGGCTATTATAAACATATACGGAGCGAATGGTTTTCATAAAAAAACAATTGCGGAAAGAAAAAAATTTATTGCTAAAAAAGTAGCTTTAAAATATAATAAGGGCCTTGCTGTAGATTATTATAATTTAGCTTTAAACTACGGTGATATTAATAATTTTGACAAAAAAGAGGCCTATTTATTAAAAGCGTTAGAAGAAGAAAACAAAATAGGTCAAAATGGATTAAATAACATTACCCAAATTTCAGCTTCTTTATCAGAATTTTATGCACCTAGAGATCTCTCAAAAGCAAAAGAACACTTAGACAAGGCTGTGAAATCAATTTCAACCTCCGAGCAAGGAACCTTGCGCTATTTATTTGTAAACCAAGCAAAAGGCCTTTATTTCTTTTATAAAGGGGATTTAAACAAATCATTAGACCTCTATAAACAAAGTCTTAACGATCTTGAAAGTTCGAATAATATTGAAGGAAAATTAAATACAAATAAACAACTTTATGAGATTTATAAAGTCCTAGGAGACCTTAAAAATTCTTTAAAACATTACACGATTTATACCCAGATTAAAGATTCTATTTATAGTCTTAAAAAGACAAATGCGCTTAGCTATTACCTTACTTTATATGAGGCAGAAAGAAAAGAAAAACAAATCACACAGCAAAGGAGCGCCATAAACTTATTGGACAAAAAAAAAGAAGCAACCCAACGATTATTTATTTTCATCAGCATTGCAGTACTACTTTCTTTTTATATTTTTTATCTCTACAGGAACCAAAAATCTCTTCGAAGAAAAAAAATAATGCAAGAAGAATACTCACAAAAACTATTAGTTTCTCAAGAAGAAGAGCGCATAAGAATTGCGAAAGATTTACATGATAGTTTAGGGCAAAGTTTGTTATTAATTAAGAATAATATCTCGCTAAAAAAGTATTCAAAAACAGAAGAAATGGTTAATAATGCAATTGAAGAAGTGAGAAATATCTCAAGGGTCTTACATCCCTTTCAATTAAAAGATATTGGAATTTCTAGAGCTTTAGAAAATATGGTTGAACAATTAGATGAATATTTTAAAGACATTTATATTTTTGGCGATATAGAAGATCTTCCAGGGCTCATTTCATCTGAAAAAGAAGTGAATGTTTTTAGAATTATACAAGAGTGCTTGTCAAATAGCATTAAACATTCCGAGGCCGTTTCTGTTAAAATTAAATTTAAACGCATAAAAAACTACCTTCGTTTTTCAATTAAAGACAACGGAATTGGATTTGATTATCCCAAAGAATACAATAATCCTAAAAGTTTAGGCTTAAAAACAATTAAAGAACGCGTAAAGTTATTACATGGAACTTTAAAGATTAAAAGTGAGAAGGAGCTTGGTACCACTATAAAAATTTTATTCCCTTTATAAATGAAAACATCTATATTTATTGCAGACGATCACCCTTTATTATTAAAAGGTCTGGAAGAGTTATTACTTGAAAAAAAAATGAATGTTGTAGGGAAAGCATCGAATGGAAAGGATGCACTAAATTTTATTACCCTTAAAAAACCAGATATTGCCATTTTAGATATACAAATGCCCAATTTAACGGGGTTAGAAGTTGCAAAAGCCTGTCAAAAAAGCAAATTAGAAACCAAAATTATTATTATTACGCTTCACAAAGAAATTGATTTATATTTAAAAGCAAAAGAATATAATATTTTTGGCTATCTGCTCAAAGAATTTGCCATTGAAGAAATTGAAAATTGCATCCATTCGGTAGAAATTGGAATTCCATATTTTAGTGAACAAATTAAAAAAAACATGGATTTCACCTCAGAATCTAACAGTATTCTAAAAACATTAGCCCCTAGAGAGATCCTCGTGTTAAGACTAATTTCTAAGTATAAAACCAATAAGGAAATTGGGCATATACTCTTTATATCTCATAGAACTGTAGAGAAACACAGAAGCAATATTATTAGTAAATTAAACCTTAGCCATGAAACCAACTCTTTAAGTGTTTGGGTGCAAAAAAACAAGCATTTATTTCATAGTTACTCTTAAAAAAATCAACCAAAACGCTCAATATTAATCTCTTGTTCTAACATTTCTTCCTGCTCTAAACAATTAAATAGTTGTTTGGCTACCATAGGCGCAATCATAACCCCACGAGTCCCTAGACCATTTAAAACGGCTAATTGTTTGTGTTCTTTATGAACGCCAACCAAAGGTCTTCGGTCTTTTACTGTGGGTCTAATTCCTGCAGAATGTTCTATAATTTTGTAGGGAACATTAATTACTTTTTTTAATTTATCGACAAGCTCTAGTTTCCCTTCTTCAGAGGGGTTGGATGTTTTATCTTTCCAATTAAAAGTAGCTCCAACTTTATATAAATGATCTCCTAACGGAAGCACGAACAATGTTGATTTTAATAAAAAATCGATGTTTAAATCTGGTGCTTCAATGGTAATTAATTCACCTTTTGCTTCATTTAACGGCAAGTAATTAAAAAACGGATTTTCTTTAAGACCAAAACCTTCACAGAACACAATTTTGTTTGCTATAATTTGTTGATATTTTATGCTGCCTTCTTGAAATTTAATTTCCTGGTAAAGAAACTTTTCAAATAGAATTTTATTTTCACTTTTTAAAAATTCGCGATATGCATTTACTAATTTTTTTGTGTCAATTCTTCCAGCCTCATAAACCTCACCAAAGCCAAAATCTCCTAGAACTCCGGCTACCTTTTCTCGTTTTATATTAGGGTTTAAAAATTCGCCTAACAACGGTTTATCGGAGGCCAAAAACCAATTATTCTGCTCTTCAATAGACTTAAAAGCCTTTCTGATGACGAATTTTTGGTCGAATTTTTGATTGAACTTCTCCTCTAAATTTCGATAAAATGGCAGTGCGATCTCTAGTTGTTCTTTCGCATTCCAAACCGCTGTAAATCGCTTTAAAATAACGGGATTATAAACACCTCCTGCAACTAAAGAAGATGTTTGAGAATCGTCTTCAAACACCAAAAAAGTTTTATTGGCACTAATTAATTCTTCAGCAAAAGCCATACCCGCTAAGCCTAAACCAACAATAATATAGTCTATTTTCACCATATAAAAAGTACATTATTAACACAAAAAAACGCTCCACAAAATTGGAACGCTTTTTTTATTATTTAAGAAATTAAAAAAATTAATAATTCCACATATCCATTTCCTTATTTCTTATTTCTTCTTTAATTCTATCTGCTTCTAACAATTGAAAAAGTGAATTCCCTCGCACATAATCGGCAATAGATCTGTTTCCGTAAATATTTTCTTCTCGAACAATGACCGAATTAAATCTTCTTGCGTTTAATAGATGGTCAAATGAAATAGGTTGTGATGCATTTTCCGGATTGAAAATTTTGGCATTGTGCAAGGTTTCTCTAGCTGATGGAAAAAACACCCAAAACAGTTCGAATAAAGTTTGATCTTCTACCCCTTCAACACCTAGGGTTTGCACGTCTCTTCCCATAGGCGCGAGTGCCAATAATCTGTATTTTAATTCTCCTTGACGTTTATCAAAATACCACATTCCCTTTATCATATATCCTGCAACATCCTGTGTAGAAATTCTATAGGTATCGGAAAAACCATTGGTTTCTCTTACATTCACTAACCTAGAATTAATTTCTTCTTGCGTAATTTTAGTGGTAAAAAAAGAATCAGCGTATGCCTCTCCAATCTCTCCAGATTTGATCGCTTTTAACAAGGTATCAAACAAAGAGCGTCTATTTGAAGAAATATTAGTGGTGTCTATAGGAAAATAAAAAGGTAAATTTATTTTCTGATTTAAATCGATAAATTCCCAAACTACCTTAGACCATAAAATATCTCTATCGTCTATATATCCATATGCTAAAGGCCCATCATTATCTGCCGCAATTTTTTCATCGCTCTTTTTCCCAATTTGATCAACTGCTTTCGCATTCAATAAATTCGCCTGTGCGTGCATGCTTGTGAACGCAAATAAAGCGAAACATACTATAAAACACTTTTTAATCATAATTATTATTTTTACCTCTAATTTGTAATATCTATGCTAACAGGAAGTACTTGCTTAAGTTTATATGAGGAATTTCCAATAATTGAGGCTTCGATATCAAAAATTGTAATTACATCTCCTCTGCGCGCCTTTTCTAATGCTTTCTTTGCTTGCGCATTAAACTGACTTCCATTATTAATCACTGTTAACTGTCCTGGAACATTGACCTTAAAACTACTTACACTTAATTGTAAATCAAATTCAAAATCTGGCAATCCAGCCCCAATCGGTGCATTTGCCAAACTAGATTTAGGCATTTTTATAATTCCAAATTGACCACGAACGCTTCCCATAGCCGCCGGAATATCTTTTACTCTAAATTCTTTTTTTGAGGTTACTTTTTTACCACCTCCCAGAGTTCCCGTAACATTAATCGTCACAGCATCGGCCTTTCCTGGTTGCAAAACATATTTTCCTGCCGCCACTTTTTTAAGTCCAGGTGCAGAAACATTTAAATCTTTATCCCCTACTCCTGGCAAAGAAACCGAGATAGGATTGTCTAAGCCACGATAAACAACATTCATTTTATCGGCCGATATTACGGCTTCATCTGGTTGTGAAATCACAGAGTATTCACTTTCAAAATTAACAGGAACTTTCACTCCATTTTCTGTAAAAAAAATAGTCCCTTTAATGGTTTTATCACCCACATTTCCCGCGGGCATATCTATCATAACTTGCCCATCCTTTACACTATTTGTTACATCGTTTCCATTCAAAACAACTTGGTTGGGCACCAAGGTGGCGTCATAACGCCCTAAAACAACCTGCCCCTGAACTCGTTCTCCAGCAAAATAAGCCGTTTTATCTAATCTTACAATTCCTTGATAGTTTGTTAATAAAACTTCACTTTGTAACTGCCCCCTTAACAAGGTTGTTAAAATATCACTCTCGGTGTTCTTAATATTTGCCTGTAATTGCGTTAAACTTGTTAAAGAAGCCACTAATGGATAGCCTTTAAAACGATAATCGATCCATCCAATTGTTTTACCCTGTTTATTTTCTATAGGTTCTGTGTTAAACCTTGTAGAAATATTATCTGCCAACTCGCTTTCATCTACTCCTAAGGCTTCAAGTACCTGAAATCTATAGGTATTAATTCTATCAACAAATTCTTTCCCTGCAGGTTTTAATCCATCGCCTTTAAAAAAATATTCATCTAGAAAATCTGGCTTATCCATTGAAGAATAGGCCGTTTTATCCTCAACATTAGCGGTCATATTCAACTTTAACTCTTCTAAATAAGAATAAAATTCCATAGATAACGATTTTATTTTATCCGCTTTCCTTTTTAACGGTCCATATTTTTCTTTTTGTTCCTTTGCCTTCCTGGTTAAACCTTCATAAGCAGCTGCATTTTTAGTGGTAATTGATTTATTACTTTCTGTTAACTCTTCAGTCATAAAACCAAAAGCCGATAAAACCTCTTTATCCATATTCATAGCAAGCATTGCTATAAAAACAAGATACATCAAATTAATCATTTTCTGCCTTGGTGAAACCTTTCCTCCTGCCATTTAATTAGTTGTTTAGTATTGATTTATGAAACTAATTATTTAGTTGTCATGGCAGATAGCATGCCCCCATAAACTCCATTAAGAGAGGATAAGTTGTTTGCTAAAGACTCCATTTGTTTTTTTAATTTTTCTGTTTCTTCTACCACAGAATTATTTAATTCAGACTGTTTTGTTGCACTTTGAACTTGCACTTGATATAATCCATTTAAGGATTCCATTTGAACTGCTGCCATAGACATTTGTTCATTATATTTACTTGTAGATGAAATAGATTCTGATGCCGCCGACAAGCCTTCTGCTGCTCCCTGAAAGTTCTTCATACTTGTTCCTAAACTAGACATTAATTCTGAATCTATATTTGCTTCTTGTAATAAAGCATCTAGTTTTTGAGACAATAATCCTTGGGTACTTTCAGATTCGCCGATCACACCATCTATTCCTAGTTCTGGATATACTTTAGACCAATCTAAATCATCTTCAACAGGTTCAAATGCCGATATGGCAAATACAATTGCTTCAACAACCATCCCTAGAGTTAAAATCTCTGAACCATATTCCCAATGTTGTATTTTAAATAAGGCTCCTACAATTACAACCGAGGCTCCTAAACCGTAAGCCATGTTGAATACTTTTTTTAAAGATTTTGATTGTGCCATTGTTTGTTTTAATTTTTAACAATAATTTTTAGCAATAATTTTAAACTACTTATTCACAGAACCCGTAAGGTTTTGAACCGTTCTAAAACCGATATAACTTCTTGCGGTATCTGAATATTCGTAATCTCTTGAGCTTACTTCTAGAAAATAAGCAACATCCTTCCAAGAGCCCCCACGAATAATTTTTCTTTTGTTATTTCTGTCTTCAACATTTGGATTCATCGTAGAACCCATGTAATATGAAGACTCATTGTATGCGGTATTTGTCCATTCTGCAACATTCCCTGCCATGTTATAAAGACCATAATCGTTTGCATTATAAGACTTTGCTTCTACCGTGTACAAGGCGCCATCAACGGCATAATTTCCTCTTACAGGTTTAAAGTTGGCTAAGAAACAACCTCGATCACTGGTAGTGCCTCCAGTACCCCAAGGGTAGGTTGCAAACTCTAATCCTCCACGAGCAGCGTATTCCCATTCTGCTTCTGTAGGCAATCTAAAATCAGGAACAGAAGTTGAATTTTTCTTACCTCTTAAATAAACGTTCTTCTTTTTTGTTCTCCAATTACAGAATGCTTTTGCTTGACTCCAAGTAACACCAACAACAGGATAATCATTGTATGATTGGTGGTAATAATAATCTTGGTGCATGGGATCATTGTATGAATAACTAAAATCTTTAACCCAAACAGTCGTGTCTGGATATACATTTAATGTTTCATTAATTAAAAATTCTTTTCGATTACCCCCCTTTTTTGCAGCACCTTGAGAATCAAACCAAGAATATCTGAAATTTAAAAATTTTGTATTGAAAGATCTTAATCCATCCACCGCATCTTCTCTTTTAATATACAAAGTATCCATTACCTCAACATAATCAATATCTGGATACTCATCTTTTTCCCAAATTAAATCTACCGTCCAATCTAAAGGTTTTATGGTGTCAAATTGATAATAATTCTCATACATATACTTTTGATACGGAGTAGAATTAGCCACAGTATCTTTGTATTTAAAATCTTGAATTCCTCCTGCTGGAGCATCTACTCCAGCTCCTGCAGGAGCTAATAGCGTTGCAAACTCTGCTTGATCTGCCAACTTTGTTCTTGTTACAGAATCGCGAACCCATTGAACAAACTCTTTATACTGGCTATTGGTAATTTCTGTTTCATCCATATAAAAAGGACGAACAGTAACTGTTCTTGAAGGGGTGTTTATCGTTCCTACGATATCTTCATCTTGCTTACCCATGGTAAAAGAGCCACCAGGAATCGTTACCGTTCGATAGGGTTTTTCAGAGAACCACTTCTTCTTTGCTTTTATGCCTACCAATTCACCTCTGTCATTTGAACCACAACTGTAGACAATTACTGCCAACAATACAAATAATACCGTTTTCTTCATATAATTTAAATATCTACCCTATAAAAGGTTGTAAACCTATTATTTTTTTCTGTAAAAAACAATATTCAAATCGTTTTTTATTCATTCTTTTATTTACTAAAACTTTATGCCATTTTTCGCATTCCTTTATACCATCTTTCTGGAATAATTTGCGCAGTCGCATCAACATAATCTTGATGAGTACATGGTATTAACGCATGTCTTTTGTATTTATTATCTGATATAATATTTATCTCCATCCACCATCTCCCTGTTTTATCACTTTTATAAAAGTTAATAGGGTCATCTTGGTCAAATAAAACGATAAACTTCTGATAGTTCTCTTTGGTACAAAAAGGATAATCTTTTGCTCTAAAATTAACGCCCTCTATGAAATACCAAATCATTTGCGCAATTAAATGAGCCGTTTGATGATGATGATCGTGTGTTGAATTGTACTCATAAATGCCAAAGGAAGTTACTTTATCGCTAATTCCTGCATAGCGAGAAATGGCACACATTTCTTCGCCGTAAAACCCATTGGGAGATGCGTTATTGTTGGCAGGAGCATCACTTTGCTTTACTGCACCAATATCGATACTTACAAGATCGGCATCGCGCATCACTGGTTCTACAATTTCCAAATCTTTGGCCTCCCCTAACCTATAGGCCTCAAAAAACAAATTATCTAATAAATTTATTTCTTCTTGAGAATTAAAATACGTTTGATAGCCAATATTGCTAAAATTAAACAAATTATTAGGCTGTTGCATGATAATTTTGCTCAAATAGGATTGCGAAGTCAATGCATCGTCTAAGTTTCCTAAATCAAATCGACTATCTATCGAAACAATATTTACACTTTGTTCTAATGCATCATAGGCTCTATAATTGGTGTAGGTAATATCTTGTCCACCACCAATAATAATCGGAATAATATTTTTTTTAAGTAAAAAAGTAATGGTTTCCTGAACGGCAAAATAGGTGTCTGAAACAGCATTTCCTTTTTCAACATTTCCCAAATCGGCAATATTTACATCCCAGTTTCCCGGAAATAGTTCGTAGAGTTTTCTTCGAATGAAGTGAAGGTTCTCTCCACAACCAAAATTACCTTTTGAATTTCTATCTTCTTGAACACCAATAATTGCTAATTGAACATTTTCTAAACCTGGAAACCCGTCTTCAACACTGTGAATTGCAATATTGTGACCTAAAGTAGTTGGCGACTGCAATAATAAATCTGCAATCACTGAATCTTGAACCGGGGATAAAAAATTAATATTCATTAAGCTTTTCTTAGAATAAAGGAACTCGTTAATTATTTCTTTTTAGTTGCTTTTTTTGCTACGACTTTCTTTTTGGTGGTGGTTTTCTTTTTAGCCACTCTCTTTTTTGGCATTTTGGCTTCGATCATTTTAATTGCCGCTTCTTTTGAAAGTTTTTCAATTTCTGTAGTTTTTGGCAATTCAATTTTGACCTTTCCTTTTAAAACATTATACCTTCCCCAACGTGCTTTCTCCACTCGAATGCCAACATCTTCCCAGTTATGGATTACTTTTTCAATTTCTTTTTGTTTTTTTGCTTCTATTAATTCAACAAGATCGTCCTTTGATAAATTATCAAAATCATATTTTTTGTTTACATTAATAAATATATTATTCCACTTAAGAAAGGGTCCAAAACGTCCAACACCTTTCTGCACAGGTAGATCCTCATAATGTGCAATCGGTGCATCTGCTTTTTGCTTTGCAACAATTAATTCTTCAGCTCTTGGCAAATCTACTTCCATTGGGTTTTCACCTTTTGCTAATGAAACAAACATGGTCCCATACTTAATATAAGGCCCAAATCTCCCGTTAGAAACAATCACTTCTTCGCCTTCATAATCCCCTATCACTTTAGGCAATAGAAACAATTCTAAAGCGTCTTCTAAAGTAATTGTTCCTAGGTTTTGATCATTTTGTAAGCTCGCAAATAATTTTTCTTCATCTTCTGGTGCACCAATTTGAGCAATGGGGCCAAATTTCCCTAATCGCACTAAAACTGTTTTTCCCGACTCTGGGTGTTTGCCTAGAATTCGTTCTCCACTTTCTCTCTCTGCATTTTCAGATACATCTTTTACATTTGGATGAAATTTGTCATAAAATTCCCTAATCATCGAAGTCCAATTTTCTTCGCCTTCAGAAATACTATCAAAAGAAGATTCTACTTTGGCTGTAAATCCGAAATCTAAAATATTTGAAAAATTAGCTACTAAAAAATCGTTCACAATATTTCCAATATCTGTGGGCACTAATTTTCCTTTGTCGGAACCCGTTTTCTCTGTTAACCCATTTGTTGCTAATACTCCGCCTAACAGAACAAGTTGTTGATAATCTCTTTCTACTCCTTCATTTTGCCCTTTTTCAACATAGCCTCTTCTTTGAACCGTTGAAATTGTTGGTGCATACGTAGAAGGTCTTCCAATACCTAATTCTTCTAGTTGTTTTACCAAAGAGGCTTCAGTAAATCTGTATGGCGGACTCGAAAAACGTTGTGTTGCCGTAATAGTGTCATACGATAAAGCATCGCCCATTGATAAATTTGGCAACATTCCTGCTTGCTCTTCATCTTCGTTATCGGTACCTTCTAAATATACTTTTAAAAAACCATCAAACTTGATCATCTCACCGTTTGCGGTAAAAATTTTACTGTTTTTAGAATTTTCTATTTTCACGTTTGTACGCTCTAATTGGGCATCGCTCATTTGAGAAGCAATTGTTCTTTTCCAAATTAAATCATACAATCTGTTTTGGTCGTATTCTACCTCAACAGTATGAATGTTCATACTTGTTGGACGAATGGCCTCATGCGCTTCCTGCGCACCTTTTACTTTTGATTTAAAAACACGAGGCTTGCTATATGGCTCCCCATAAGAACTTTTAATTTCTTCAGACGCTGCCTTTCTCGCGTCTTCAGATAAATTTAAACTATCGGTTCTCATATAGGTAATTAAACCTGCTTCATACAACCGTTGGGCAACTTGCATGGTTTTACCCACAGGAAACCCTAATTTTCTAGAGGCTTCTTGTTGCAAGGTAGAGGTTGTAAATGGTGCCGCTGGAGATTTTTTTGCTGGTTTTTTTTGCAAATCTGCAATGGAAAAATCGGCATCCGAACAGGATTTCAAAAAGCTTTCCGCCTCTTTTCTACTGTCAAAATTTTTAGGAATTGTTGCTTTAAATGTCTTCCCTTCTGCGTTAAAAAATTGAGCAACAACCTTATAATAGGCTTGGGTGTTAAATTCTTGAATGCTTCTTTCTCTTTCAACAATTAATCTCACCGCCACAGATTGTACTCTCCCTGCAGACAAACCTCCTTTTACTTTTCTCCATAAAACGGGCGATAATTCATACCCCACCAAGCGATCTAAAACACGTCTTGCTTGTTGTGCATTTACCATATTATAGTCTATATCTCTTGGATTTTCGACCGCTTTTAAAATAGCGTTTTTTGTAATTTCATGAAAAACAATTCGTTTCGTTTTATCATCTTTCAACTCTAATTGTTCTTTTAAATGCCATGCAATTGCCTCCCCTTCTCGATCCTCATCACTAGCCAACCAGACCATGTGAGCTTTTTTCGCCAAACTTTTTAGCTTTTTTACAATTGCCTTTTTATCATCAGAAACAATGTATTTTGGCTCAAAATTTCCTTCAACATCAATACCTAGTTCTTTAGACGGCAAATCTGCAATATGTCCAAAACTAGATTCTACTTGAAAATCTTTACCCAAAAATTTTTCAATCGTTTTTGCTTTCGCTGGCGACTCTACAATTACTAAATTTTTAGCCATAAATATTCTCTTATTACGTCGAAAGCTACAAATTATTTTGTAACTTTTGGACTGCAAAAGTAGGTAGTTTTTTTGATTTAAAAATTTATCGTCTACATTTTACCTTTTTTTAACACGAGCACCCATCAATATTTTCTGCCAATTTGTCACGAAATTTAATTTTTGGTTGTACCTTTGTCCCTTATTTTTTGAATATGGAACAGGTAGAAAAAGTTATCGATGAGCGCGCACAAGGCAAAGCACTTATCACCCAAAATAAAGAAAAAAACACCAAAAAACTTTTTATAGAAAGCTATGGCTGTCAAATGAATATGAACGACAGCGAGATTGTTGCAGCGATTCTTGACGAGCAAGGTTATAATACAACACAGGTTTTAGAAGAAGCCGATTTGGTTTTGGTAAACACCTGCTCAATTCGTGAAAAAGCAGAAACAACAATTAGAAATCGATTAAAAAAATACAATGCAGTAAAAAAAATAAACCCCACTATGAAAGTGGGTGTTTTAGGCTGCATGGCAGAAAGGCTAAAAGAAAAGTTTTTAGAAGAAGAGAAAATTGTTGATTTGGTTGTTGGACCAGATGCTTACAGAGATTTACCTAATTTATTGGAAGAAGTGAAATCTGGAAGAAATGCAGTAAACGTCATTTTATCAAAGGATGAAACTTATGGAGATGTTTCGCCGGTAAGATTAAATTCTAACGGGGTTTCGGCCTTTGTTTCTATAACTAGAGGCTGTGATAATATGTGTACTTTTTGTGTGGTTCCTTTTACTCGCGGACGCGAAAGAAGCAGAGATCCAAAAAGCATTATAGAAGAAATTCAATCTATGGTTGATAAAAACTATAAAGAAATCACACTTCTTGGTCAAAATGTTGATAGTTATTTGTGGTTTGGTGGTGGCTTAAAGAAAGATTTAAAAAAAGCCTCCGAATTAGCGCAAGCAACTGCTACCGATTTTGCTCAATTATTAAATATGTGTGCCACTGAATTTCCAAAAACTCGCTTCCGTTTTTCAACTTCAAACCCACAGGATATGAGTTTGGACGTAATTTATACCATGGCAAAACACAAAAACATTTGCAAATACCTTCATTTACCAGTACAAAGTGGAAGCAACGCAATGCTAAAAGCAATGAACAGACAACATACCCGTGAGGAATATAAGGAATTGGTGGATCATATTTTTAGAATTATCCCAGAAATATCACTTTCTCAAGATATGATTGTTGGCTTTTGTGGCGAAACAGAACAAGACCATCAAGACACCTTAGAATTAATGGAATACGTAAAATATGATTTCGGATTTATGTTCACCTATTCTGAAAGACCTGGAACCTTGGCGGCCAAAAAAATGATTGATGATGTTCCCTTTGATGTTAAAAAACGACGTTTACAAGAAATCATAGATTTACAACAGAAACATAGCTTATTAAGAACACAACAACACCTCGGAAAGGTTCAAGAGTTTTTAATTGAAGGAGAGTCTAAAAAATCAAAACTGCATTGGAAAGCTAGAAACACTCAAAACACCGTAGTGGTTTTTCCTAAAGAAGGATATTCCCCGGGTGATTTTGTAAAGGTAAAGGTAGAAGATTGCACCTCTGCCACTTTAATTGGAACTGCGGTTGGTTATTCTGATAATAATTAATATGGAAAATATTCAAGCAATAAAACAACGTTTTGCCATTATTGGGAATGATGTTCAATTAAACAGGGCCATTGAGAAAGCGGTGCGTGTAGCTCCTACAGATATTTCGGTATTAGTAACTGGAGAAAGTGGTGTTGGAAAAGAGAGTATTCCTAAAATAATTCATCAATTATCACACAGAAAACACGCAAAATATATTGCAGTAAACTGCGGTGCTATACCAGAAGGAACAATAGATAGTGAACTTTTTGGGCATGAAAAAGGCGCTTTTACTGGAGCAACGCAAGACAGAAAAGGGTATTTTGAAGTAACAGATGGAGGGACCATTTTTCTAGATGAAGTTGGGGAACTTCCTTTAACTACACAAGTACGCCTGTTACGTGTTTTAGAAAATGGCGAGTTTATAAAAGTGGGTTCTTCAAAAGTAATAAAAACAAATGTTAGAATTGTTGCGGCTACTAATGTAAACATTGAAGAAGCAATTGCCAAAGAGCGTTTTAGAGAAGATTTATACTACCGATTAAGTACGGTAGAAATCCATCTACCTGCATTAAGAGAACGCAAAGAAGATATCTTTCTATTATTTAGAAAATTTGCCGCTGATTTTGCTGAAAAATACAGAATGCCAACCATAAGATTAGACGAAAAGGCCACGAATTCACTGCTAAATTATCGTTTTCCAGGAAACATTCGTCAGTTAAAAAATTTAGCAGAACAAATTTCTGTCATTGAAGAAACCAGAATCATCACTGGCGCAAAGTTGCAACAGTATTTACCAACTAATAAGGGAAATTTCCCTGCTGTGATTGGAAGAAATTCATCAAAAACCGATTTTTCCACCGAACGAGATATTATGTATAAAATCTTGTTTGATATGAGAAATGATATCAATGATTTAAAAAAATTAACCTTAGATTTGATGAAAAGTGGAGGGGATGTAGATGATGTTCAGGAGGAAAATCATCAATTAATTGAAAAGATCTACAAAGAGCAAGATTCTTATGAGAACAATATTGAAGTTTTAAACATTCCTAAAAATTCATCAAAAGAGAACGAATACGATTATATTGAAACCATAGAGGAAGATGAAAGTTTGTCTTTGCAAGAAAAAGAAATAGAAATGATTAAAAAATCATTAGAAAAAAACAAAAACAAGCGAAAACTTGCTGCAAAAGAACTCGGAATTTCCGAAAGAACTTTGTACCGAAAAATTAAACAATACGATTTGTAATTAATATATTGCATTTAAAAGATTGATTAATTACTATACTATTAATATGAAAAAACTTTTTCCACTATTTTCCTTTTTTATTAGTTTGACTCTGATCATTTCATGTGGTGCTTATTCGTTTACAGGAGGAAACACAGGGGACGCAAAAACAATTGAAATTAATTATTTCCCCAATCAAGCATCCTTGGTTGAGCCCAGTTTGAGTCAGAGATTCACCCAAGATTTACAAGATTTATTTACCCAACAAACCAATCTAATTTTAACTAGTTCAAATGGAGATCTGCGTTTTGATGGAGAAATCACAGGATACAGAGTAAATCCGATGAGTGCAACGGCACAGCAGACGGCAGCGCAAAACCGCTTAACAGTTACTGTAAATGTTCGTTTTACAAATACCCTAAAAGAACAAGATGATTTTGAAAAACAATTTTCTTTTTACTCTGATTTTGATGCAAATGCACAACTTTCTGGCGCTGTTCTAGACGCGGCCTTGTCGGAAATTTTAGAAAGAATTACCCAAGATATTTTTAATGCTTCAGTGGCAAAATGGTAGCAACAGAATTCATATCACTAATGGAAAATGCGAGACTAATAAATCCGCAACAACTAGTTGCTCTAAAATTAATCACCGAGAAATACCCATATTTTCAATCGGCAAGAGCGCTCTACTTAAAAGGGCTAAAAAATTCTGAAAATTTTAAATACAACAATGAATTAAAAGTTACAGCGGCTTATACCACAGACAGAACAGTGCTATTTAATTTTATTAGCTCCAAAGATTTTAACCCTCTAAATGGAAACATTTATCAACAACCTATTGAAAAACCTTCTAAGGAAATAAATACACCAATTCCTACCCCAGAAAAAACAGAAGAATTCTCTTCTGAAAAACCTTTATCGTTTTCACCGATTGAAAGATATTCTTTTGGAGAATGGTTGAACTTAACCTCAAAAAAACCAATCCAACGCCCTTTAGAAAAGAGCAAAGAAGAAGAAAGTCTTATTAATCAATTCATAAAAAATAACCCTAAGATAAACCCCTTAGAAAAGGGAAAAGAGATCACTATTTCTATCCCCGAGAATAAACAAGAATCTTCTTTAATGACAGAGACTTTGGCCAAGGTTTATTTCGCACAAAATAAATATAAAAACGCAATTCAAGCTTATAAAGTTTTAAGTTTGAAATATCCAGAAAAAAGTGGTTTCTTTGCAGACCAAATTAAAAGAATTCAAATTTTACAAAAAAATAAATCATGAGTTATACAGCATTTTTAGTCTTAATTTTGGTTGTTGCTTTAGCATTAATCTTAATTGTAATGGTTCAAAACCCTAAAGGGGGAGGCTTATCTTCTTCATTTGGCGGTGGCGGTGGCCAATCTTTAGGTGGTGTTCAAAACACAAACAACTTTTTAGACCGTACAACTTGGACCTTAGCAATTTCTATGTTTGCTTTAATTTTATTAGCCAACTTTGCCATTCCAAGAAAAGGAGACAACAATTCTTTATTAAACGACACTTTGAAGGATACAGAAATTTCTGTTCCTGCACCCACAGAACTACCAGCTACTTTAAAAGACAGTATCTAAGTTTTTCTTAAAAAAATAAAAATGCCAACGAAAATGACACGTTGGCATTTTTTATACCACAACTTTTAATAAAACATCAGATTCATTCAAGATAGGTCTATAAATTGAAGATTTGTCAGTTCTAATTTATTGGCATAATTTCTGCCTATTATTTGTTTAATTATTAATTAATCAAAATAAAAAAATGGGACTAAACATTAAGCCTTTAGCAGATAGAGTACTTGTAGAGCCTGCTCCAGCAGAAACAAAAACAGCGTCTGGATTAATTATACCAGATAATGCCAAAGAAAAGCCACAAAAAGGAACTGTTGTAGCTATTGGAAATGGTAAAAAAGACGAACCCTTGATTGTAAAAGTTGGTGATGTTGTGTTGTACGGAAAATATGGTGGAACAGAATTGAAGCTAGAAGGTAAAGAATATTTAATGATGCGCGAAAGCGACATTTTGGCAATTGTATAACTCCCCCTAGCACTATACTTTAGTCTTTTTAATAAAAAAAATAAAACAAACCTGTTCCAATAAAGTACTTTAAACTTTTAACACGGAACTTTAAACTAAAAATAGAATGGCAAAAAATATAAAATTTGATATCGCAGCACGCGATGGACTAAAGCGTGGTGTAGACGCATTAGCAAACGCAGTAAAAGTAACTTTAGGACCAAAAGGAAGAAATGTAATTATTTCGAAATCTTTTGGAGCTCCAACAGTTACTAAAGACGGTGTTACCGTGGCAAAAGAAATTGAGCTAGAAGATCCTTTAGAGAATATGGGCGCTCAGATGGTAAAAGAAGTGGCTTCAAAAACCAATGATTTAGCTGGTGACGGAACCACAACTGCAACGGTTTTGGCACAAGCAATCGTAAAAGAAGGATTAAAAAATGTTGCTGCAGGGGCAAACCCTATGGACTTGAAGAGAGGAATTGACAAAGCAGTTGCTGCCATTGTTGCCGATTTAGAGAAGCAAGCTAAAAAAGTAGGAAACTCTTCAGAAGAAATAAAACAAATTGCCGCAATTTCTGCAAATAACGATAACGCCATTGGTGAATTAATTGCCAAGGCTTTTAATAAGGTAGGAAAAGAAGGCGTAATCACTGTTGAAGAGGCAAAAGGAATGGAAACGTATGTTGACATTGTAGAAGGAATGCAGTTTGACCGTGGTTATTTATCTCCTTATTTTGTTACAGACGCAGATAAGATGATTGCTGATTTAGAAAATCCATATATCTTATTATTTGATAAAAAGATTTCTAACTTACAAGAAATCCTACCCATATTAGAACCTGTTGCGCAATCTGGCAAACCCTTATTAATTATTGCTGAAGATGTAGACGGCCAAGCATTAGCTACCTTAGTGGTAAATAAATTGCGTGGTGGATTAAAAATTGCAGCGGTAAAAGCTCCTGGTTTTGGCGATAGAAGAAAAGCAATGCTAGAAGATATTGCTGTTTTAACAGGTGGAACGGTTATTTCTGAAGAAAGAGGCTTTTCTTTAGAAAATGCAACCTTGGATTTATTAGGTACAGCTCAAACAGTAACTGTAGACAAAGACAATACAACCATCGTAAACGGTGCTGGTGATGCAAAAGAAATAAAAGCAAGAATAAACCAAATTAAAGCTCAAATAGAAACAACCACTTCAGATTACGACAAAGAAAAACTACAAGAACGCTTAGCTAAATTAGCTGGTGGAGTTGCTGTTTTATATGTTGGTGCTGCTTCTGAAGTAGAAATGAAAGAAAAGAAAGACCGAGTGGATGATGCTTTACACGCTACACGTGCAGCCGTTGAAGAAGGTATTGTTGCCGGAGGAGGAGTTGCTTTGGTAAGAGCTAAAAAAGTATTGGAAAATATTATCACCAATAATATAGACGAAAACACGGGTGTTCAAATTGTAAATAAAGCCATTGAATCTCCATTGAGAATTATTGTTGAAAATGCAGGAGCAGAAGGCTCTGTTGTTATCAATAGAGTTTTAGAAGGTAAAAAAGATTTTGGTTACGATGCGAAATCTGATAAGTATGTAGACATGATAAAAGCTGGAATCATAGATCCTAAAAAAGTAACACGTGTTGCTCTAGAAAATGCTGCTTCTGTAGCTGGAATGATTTTAACCACAGAATGTGCTTTAATAGATATTAAGGAAGAAGCTCAGGCAGCACCTCAAATGGGTGGTGGAATGCCAGGAATGATGTAATCATCCACATTCTAATAAAGAATACATAGTACCTTAAAACCGTTAGAAATTCTAACGGTTTTTTCTTTTTAAAAATCACTTACATTTTAACACCTGTTACTAATTGCTTTATAAAACAACAACAGTATTCCTTAAAAAGGATATAAATAATTTTATCTAATTAATTAATAAGGCAGAGTAGACCTGAAAATGAAAGAAGTCTTTTAAGCTTTTTTTCTTAATTTTTGATAATAAAAAGCAAGCAATAATAAAAACAAAAAAATGGGATGAATAATAAATCTCCTTATATAAAAAGGCAATAAATATCCATTACTAAAGCCATCTTTTACAAAGAACGAAAAGCCAATTATTAACACTATAGAAGCAAACATTAGAAAAAATCCTGAAAATTTAACATACTCCCTATTCTTGAAAATTAAAGCAATAATACCAACGCTAATCAAAGAATTAAACACATATCTCCACACCAAGTTAATCATTAATCTCCATTGGTCAACCACTGGAATTGATTGGTGCAGATAATCGTTTTGAAAATAAACAATAAATGGATCATAAAATAAATCAGATTCAAATGCTCGTATCAAAAACAAGAGAGAAAAAAGAATTATTACTAAAAGATACTTTACCAAATCTTTCATCTTTTTTTATAGTTTGAAAATTGTTGAACCCAAAGTACCCAAAGAAAAAAAGTTGCCCCATAAATAATCGCGGGAAAAACCAAGTTATGCAAGAAAACTTGCTGATTAGGATATTGATATAACAATACTGTTAAGGAGGCTACACGTATAATATTTATAAAATAAATAACGAATCCCCCAAAAATAACATATAAAATAGTTGCTTTTAATGGCCCAGAAAAAGCAACAATAAACGCACTAAATAAAATAAGTATACTAAAAGAATTACATCCCTCTATAACACGAGAAACATAACGGTCTTCAATAAAAATCTTCATAGACAATTCCTCCGTATGCTGAATATAATAAGCGCTATAACCCAAGAAACTTAATAAATAAACTGTTTGCTGCGCTACTCTCTCTGTTATTGGCGAACAAACAAAGTTCTCTTTTTTCTGCTGTGTCTCCTGCAAGTAAGAAGAATAAATAGCGAAGAAAATAAAATAAGTTATAAAAAACTTCAGCAAAAAAAGAACAATACTTTTATGTTTTTTCACTGTTATTTTTAGTTTATTTTTACCCTTTAATGAGCTAAGCAAATATACCTATAAATTATGAAACGTTATTTTATAAAAAAAAGAATATCTACCATCATTGCATCCACATTTTCAAAAGATGAAAAGCTACAACAAATTTGTGATTTTTTAGAAAGTGAAGTCTCTTATTACGATTGGGTTGGCTTCTACTTTAAAAATGGCAACAAACAAGAGCTTAAATTAGCTCAATATACGGGCGAAGAAACCGAACATACCATAATCCCTTTTGGAAAAGGAATTTGTGGTCAAGTAGCGATGACTAATGAAAATTTCATTGTGCAAGATGTAACTGAACAAGAAAATTATATCTCTTGTGGATGGAAAGTGAAGTCTGAAATTGTAATTCCTATTTTTGTTCGTGGAGAAAATATAGGTCAAATTGATATTGATTCCCACACCACAAATCCATTTTCAGAAAAGGATACAGAAATCCTTGAATTTGTTTGTGAAAAAGTAGCCACTATCTTGGTATTAAACTAAAAAAATAGTTAGGAACTGTTCCATCCTCCGTTCTTTTAAGTGAGGAAGAAACTAGATAACATTGGTTTTGCTCTCTAGGCTCCACAGCATTATTTTAAACCCTTTTATTTATATTTTTTGGCGAAAAATGAATAATAATAATAATAATAATGTGCCAAGGGAATAATGTAAGAAGGATTGTTCTTTGTTAATTACTTATCCTTTTTGTTATTATCTTTCCCCGCAGACTATGTCTTGTTTTTAGTAGCTTTGTCTGCTTAACAACACAACAAGATGAGCAATACAAAAAAAATTAAATCTGCATTAATTTCAGTATTTCACAAAGACGGGTTAGCCCCCATAGTTCAAAAATTAAATGCGCTAGGTGCTACCATTTATTCAACCGGTGGAACAGAAAAATTCATCAAAGAACTTGGCATTACTGTTATCCCTGTTGATGAAGTAACTTCTTACCCTTCAATTCTAGGCGGCAGAGTAAAAACACTACATCCAAAAGTTTTTGGAGGCATCTTAAACAGACAAGATAACGAAAGTGATATTGCAGAATTAGAAGCATATCAAATACCACAAATAGACTTAGTGATTGTAGATTTATACCCGTTTGAAAAAACAGTTGCTTCTGGCGCTACGGAACAAGAAATAATCGAGAAAATTGACATTGGAGGAATCTCATTAATTAGAGCTTCGGCTAAAAATTTTAAAGACACTTTTACCGTTTCTTCCATGGAACAATACGATGAGTTTTTGCAAATTATTTCTCAATCAAATGGAGCCACAACCCTAAGCGAAAGAAAGAAATTTGCAGTAAAATCATTTAATATTTCTTCTCATTACGACACCACAATTTTCAACTATTTTAATTCAAATCAGGAAGAAACCGTTTTAAAAATTAGCGAAACCAACGTACAAGCATTGCGCTACGGAGAGAACCCACATCAAAAAGGTTTTTTCTTTGGCGATTTAGATGTTCTTTTTGACAAATTGCACGGAAAAGAATTAAGTTATAATAATTTACTAGATGTTGATGCTGCAGTCTTATTAATGAATGAATTTAAAGCTGAAGAACCAACTTTTGCAATATTAAAACACAATAACGCTTGCGGGTTTGCGCAAAGAGAAACCATTCATAAGGCGTATATTGATGCCTTGGCAGGCGATCCGGTTTCTGCCTTTGGTGGTGTTTTAATTGCAAACACAACCATAGATAAAGCCACTGCAGAAGATATTCACACGTTATTTTGTGAAGTGGTCATTGCACCCAATTATACCGATGAAGCACTCGCTATTTTAAAAGGTAAAAAAAATAGAATCCTCTTAATTCAAAAAGAAATTGACTTGCCAAACACCACCGTTAGAACGTGTTTAAACGGAGTCTTAGTTCAAGATAAAGACACTAAAACAGACGGTTTATCTGACTTGAGTTATGCCACGAAAACAAAACCAACACAAAATGAGATAGCCGACCTATTATTTGCTTCCAAAATTTGCAAACACACAAAATCGAACACCATTGTTTTCGTAAAAAACAAACAGTTGTATGCAAGCGGCACGGGACAAACCAGTAGAGTTGATGCCTTAAATCAATCGATAGAAAAAGCAAAAAACTTTGGTTTTGATTTAGACGGAGCGGTCATGGCTAGTGATGCTTTTTTCCCTTTCCCAGATTGTGTAGAAATTGCAGATAAAGCAGGCATAAAAAGCATTATTCAACCCGGAGGATCTATTAAAGATCAATTGAGTATCGACTATTGCAACGAACACCATATTTCTATGGTTATCACAGGAACAAGACATTTTAAACATTAGTTTTTTTAGTGTATTTTAAACCTATAATTTTAGTAGCTTTGTAAGCATACATTAATTTTAAAGTAAATAAGATATTATATGGGGTTTTTTGATTTCATGACCGAAGACATTGCCATTGATTTAGGAACGGCAAACACGCTTATTATTCATAATGGAAAAGTTGTGATTGATAGCCCCTCTATTGTAGCAAGAAATAGAATTACTGGAAAAATTATAGCTGTTGGCAAAGAAGCCAATCTAATGCAAGGGAAAACTCATGAAAACATTAAGACCATACGCCCTTTAAAAGACGGCGTCATTGCAGATTTTCAGGCATCCGAAGAGATGATTAAAGAGTTTGTTAAACAAATTCCGTCGATCAAAAAAAGATTATTCCCGCCCGCTTTAAGAATGGTAATTTGTATCCCTTCTGGAATTACAGAAGTTGAAAAAAGGGCTGTTCAAGATTCTGCGCGTCACATGAATGCGAAAGAAATCTATTTAATATATGAACCAATGGCAGCAGCCATTGGTGTTGGAATAGATATTATGGAACCGAAAGGAAACATGATCATTGATATTGGAGGAGGAACTACTGAAATTGCAGTAATTGCTTTAGCCGGTATTGTTTGTGATCAATCTGTTAAAGTTGCCGGAGATTTATTTACGAGCGATATTATGTATTATATGCGAACGCAACATAATTTACACGTAGGTGAAACTACTGCCGAAAAAATAAAAATAACCATTGGTGCAGCCACAGAAGATCTAGACACTCCTCCAGCAGATATGCTCGTTAGAGGACGCGATTTATTAAGTGGAAAACCAAAACAAGTACAAGTTTCTTTTAGAGAAATTGCAAAAGCATTAGACAAATCAATTTTACGAATTGAAGATGCCGTGATGGAAACTCTATCTAAAACGCCACCGGAATTAGCCGCAGACATTTACAATACAGGAATTTATTTAGCTGGAGGTGGCTCTATGCTTCGCGGATTAGACAAACGTTTGTCAAGAAAAACAGATTTACCTGTTTATATTGCTGAAGACCCTTTAAGAGCAGTTGTTAGAGGAACCGGTATTGCATTAAAAGAATTAGAAAAATACAAAAATATTTTAATGAAATAACGTACTTAAACCCACCTCATGCAACAAATTATTTATTTTATTGAGAAGTATAAACACTTCCTGTTCTTTTTGTTGTTAGCGTTCTTTGCTATGTTTTTAATCATCAATAATCATAGTTTTCATAAAAGTAAATTTGTGAATTCCGCAAATGAAATAACTGGCGGATTCTATCAAAAAACTTCAGAAATTTCTGATTATCTTCATTTAAAAAAACAAAACACTGCATTAACTAATGAAAACATCAACCTTAAAAATCACATAGAAAAACTCCGCGTAAATTTACATTCCACGCGAGAAAAAAGTATAATTATCTCAACAGATACCAAACGAAAATACCAATACATCGATGCTAAAATAATAAAAAACGAATACCATAAAGCCTTTAATTTTTTAACAATTAACAAGGGGAAAAAGGATTCGGTTACGCCTGAAATGGCAGTTATCAATGGCAAAGGAATTATTGGGATGACAGATGCAAGCACGAATAATTATGCCCGAGTTCAATCAATCTTAAACAAAAATAGTAAAATAAATGCCCGTTTAAAAAATAGTTATTATTTTGGAACCTTAATTTGGAACGGAGAAAATTATAATACCGTTCAATTAATTGATATTCCTAGACAGGTAAAAATAAAACTTGGAGATACCATTGTTACTGGCGGAAAATCGACCATTTTTCCCGGAGGGATTTTAATAGGAAAAGTAATTAAGACCCATCTAGGAACAACAGCCATAAATAGTATTGACATTGAATTATTTAATGATATGAGCAATTTAGGAAATATCTATATTGTTAAAAATTTCCAAAAAGAAGAAATTAAAAGCTTAGAAAACAAACAAAAATAATGACTAGAAGCCTTTACTTAATATTCTTGTTTTTTTTCTACCTTTTTCTACAAGTAATTATCTTAAACAAGATATTGTTATTTGGCTACGTAAACCCTTATTTATATATCTCATTTGTGTTTTTTTACCCATTAAAAAAGAATAGATTCTTGTTCTTATTTTTATCTTTTTTACTAGGTTTATGTATAGATTTCTTCTCTGATACAGGCGGTATTCATGCTTTTTCTACACTTTTTATTGCATATATTAGATTGCCTTTAATTCATTTTTTATTCAAAAAAACCCCGATCGATTACACCTTGTTTAAATTAGAGCTAGAACAGGTAGGTCAAATCTTTAACTTTGTTGTAACGTTAACACTTATCCATCATCTACTCTTATTTTCTTTCACTAATTTTAGTTATCAAAATTTTGATCGTGTCCTTATAAACACAATTTTTTCAAGTATTTTAACACTCCTACTATTCTTTTTAGTATCTTATATTTTTAGAAAAAAACGCTAATGAAAAGAAGCTTTTTATTATACTTCTTAATAGCCATTGTTGGCATTATTTTAATTGGAAGACTTTTTCAACTTCAAATCATAAGAGGTTCTATGAATAATCCAATAAATAGTGCTGCCGTAAAAACAGAGTTTGATTATCCAGAAAGGGGATATGTTTATGACCGAAATGGGAAATTATTAGTAGCAAATCAATTGTCGTATGACGTGATGATTCAGCCCAACCAAGTTCAACCTTTAGACACCACAGAATTTTGTAGATTATTAAAAATAGATAAAGAAAGCTTTCTAGATCGATACCAAAGAGCCGAAAGATATGCTTCCTATTTACCATCGGTTTTCCTAAAACAATTAGCGAAAGAAGACTTTGCATATCTTCAAGAAAAACTTCACAAATTTCAAGGTTTCTTTATTCAAAAAAGAATAATTAGAAACTACCCCACTAATTCTGCCGCAAACATCTTGGGCTATATTAGTGAAGTTGATGAAGATTTAGCACTAAACAATTCTTATTATGAATCTGGCGAATTGTTTGGTAAAACGGGGATTGAAAAAGAATACGAAAATATATTGCGCGGAAAGAAAGGAAAAAAATATTTTAGCCGTGATCGTTTTAATAAAATAACAGGGTCTTATAAAAATAGTACTCTTGATACCGTTGCTCAAAACGGAAAAGATCTAACGCTAACTATTGATTCAGAATTACAGCAATATGCAGAGCTTCTAATGCAAGGCAAACGAGGAGGAATTGTTGCCATTGAACCCGCTACAGGAGAAATATTAGCCTTGGTTACTGCACCAAGTTACAATCCAAACATGATGGTTGGCAGAAAACGATCAGAAAATTCTGTTCGCCTTTTTGGAGATACTATTGCGAAACCCATGTTTGATAGAGGACTGGAAGCAATGTACTCTCCGGGATCACCATTTAAAATGATGAACGCATTAATTGGTTTACAAGAAAATGTAATTACTGAGAAAACTCCTTTTTATTGCAATCATGGCTATAGATATGGAAGTAGAAAAAATGAATTTATGGGTTGTCACTGCGGGATTGTTGGAAGCCCTATTCGATTAAAAACCGCCATTGCAAAATCTTGTAATAGTTACTTTTCCAATACCTACAAAAGAATTATAGAGAAAAACAACAATCCCTCTCAAGGCATGGATACCTGGAACAAACATGTAGAAAGTTTTGGCTTCGGAAATTATTTAGGCTATGATTTGCCCTCTGGTAAAAAAGGTTTAATTCCTGATGGAGAATATTATGATGCGCTATATAAATACACCTGGAATGGCTCTACAACCATCTCTAATGCCATTGGCCAAGGTGAAGTTTTAACAACTCCTATTCAGCTAGCCAATTTCACGGCTGCAATTGCAAATAAAGGGTTTTATTTTACGCCCCATATCGTAAAAAATATTGACAACCCACAATTCACTACCAAAAATCAAACAACCATAAATAAAGAATATTTTGAACCCGTTATTGAAGCCATGCATGAAGTTTTTAAAACGGGAACTGGAAGATGGAGTCAAGTTAAAGGAATTGAAATCTGCGGAAAAACAGGAACTGTAGAGAATTTTAAAAGGATTAATGGACAAAAGGTACAATTATTAGACCATTCCATTTTGGTAGCTTTTGCACCCAAAAAGAACCCTAAAATTGCCTTAGCAGTTTTTGTTGAAAATGGCGGATATGGTTCTTATATTGCAGCACCAATTACAAGCTTGTTAATTGAAAAATATATCAATAAGAAAATTAGCAGACCTTTCGTAGAGAAAAAGATGCTTGAATTAAGCTTGCAAAAAATTTACGATCAGCAATTACAAAATCCAAAAAATATTGAGGCAGGAACGAAATAATATTTTTTTTGGAATCGATTGGCTTTTAGTTCTTTTATTTTTAGCACTTGTTGGTTTTGGTTGGATAAATATTTATGCAACTTCCATCACCGATGTAAATAATGAAACTTTTGACTTCTCTACCAGATATGGAAAACAACTCATTTGGATTATTTTATCCCTTCCATTAATTGTAGTTATATTATTCTTTAATTCAAAATTTTACGAGCAATTTGCCAGCGTTTTTTATCTCATCTCTATATTAAGTCTTATCCTCTTATTCCCTCTAGGTAAAAATATAAATGGAGCCACATCTTGGTTTGTCTTTGGAGGGATGAGTTTACAGCCTTCTGAATTTGCAAAGGTGTTTACTGCTTTAGCAATAGCAAAATTGCTGAATGATAGGAATTATGATTTAAAGCTAATTAAAAATCAAGTAAAAGCATTTATGGTTATTTTTACACCAGCAGCTTTAGTGGTGATACAAGGTGATGCAGGTTCTGCTCTTATTTATTTGGCTTTCTTTTTTGTCTTAAACAGAGAAGGATTAACCTTAAATTATATTTCACTTGGCACACTATCTATTATTTTATTTTTACTAACCATCTATTTTGGACCTAATCCCATCTTAATTCTTATTTTCTCAATCATTACTTTTATAGCACTCTATCTAATTTATAAAGGAGGAAAACGATTTATTCGATTTAATTGGTTTAAAATTTTAGGGGCATTCATTATCTCGGGAATATTTATCATTGCATCAAACTTTGCCTATGACCATGTTTTAGAACCGCACCAAAAAAATAGGTTTGATATTATTCTAGGCAAAAAAATTGATTTACAAGGAATTGGGTATAATTCCTATCAATCAGAACAAACGATTAGTTCTGGGGGCTTTTGGGGAAAAGGTTTTTTGCTTGGCGATAAAACCCGTGGAGGATTTGTCCCCGAACAAGACACCGATTATATTTTTAGCGTCGTGGGTGAAGAATGGGGCTTTTTTGGAACATCTCTTGTGGTTCTTTTATTTATCGCATTGATGTTTCGAATTATTTATTTATCGGAAACGCACTACAATAAATTTGGCCGAATTTATGGTTACGGCTTGGCGTCTATCCTGTTTTTTCATTTTGCGGTAAATATAGGTATGGTTATAGGTTTATTCCCTACAGTGGGAATCCCTTTACCCTTTTTTAGCTATGGCGGCTCTTCACTATGGGGTTTTACCCTGCTACTGTTTATTTTCATAAGACTAGATGCCCACAAAGATTATGATTGGTAAAATAATCTCAAACAAAAAACTCTGAATGAAAATTCAGAGTTTTTGTGAATATGTAAGCCTTTAACTCTTATAAAGAAGCTACTTGTTTCGCTAATTTAGATTTTAAGTTTGCTGCTTTATTTTTATGTATCACATTGTTCTTTGCTAATTTATCTAACATAGAAACAAGTTTAGGTAACAACTCAGTTGCTTCATTCTTATCTTCAGTTACACGTAAATCTCTTACTGCATTACGCACAGTTTTATGTTGATATTTGTTGCGTATTTTCTTAGACTCGTTACTTCTAATTCTTTTTAATGCTGATTTATGATTTGCCATAATCTTATAATTCGTTTTTATTATTAAAACTTGTAGTCCGTACGGGAATCGAACCCGTGTTACATGGATGAAAACCATGCGTCCTAACCCCTAGACGAACGGACCAAAAACAATAGAGACAACGTCTTAATTGCGGATGCAAATATACAATGTTTTTAAAACTCTGCAATGTTTTTTTAAAAAATTTTAAAAAACTAATAAGCCTTTGCAAAAAGCACTCTTTTGGTGGATGGCTTCCCTGTAAAAATGCAGCTTCCAACTTCTTCTTTTTCAACTTCAGGAATACACCTAATTGTTGCTTTTGTGAGCTCTTTTATCTTTTGCTCGGTTTCAAGGGTACCATCCCAGTGCGCAGAAACAAATCCTCCTTTGTTTTTAAGCACTTTTTTAAATTCACCAAAGGTTTTAACCTCCGTAGTGTGAAGCGCTCTAAAATCGATCGCTTTCGCAAATAAATTCTCTTGTATCTCCTTAAGTAAATCTTCAATATAAAGCACTAAATGATCTTGAGAAACCGTTTCTTTCGACAAGAGATCTCTTCTCGCAACCTCCACCGTATTATTTACCAAATCTCTATTTCCAATAGCAACTCTTACAGGAACCCCTTTTAACTCATATTCTGCAAACTTAGCTCCCGGTCTATAGGTATCTCTATGATCATATTTCACAGAAATTCCTTTTTCTCGCAACTCTTTAACAAAAAGAGTTACTTTTTCAGAAATGACATCTAACTGCTCTTGATTTTTATAGATTGGTACAATCACCACCTGTATAGGTGCTAGTTTAGGCGGCAACACCAATCCTAAATCATCGGAATGAGTCATAATCAAGCCACCTATTAAACGCGTAGAGACGCCCCAAGACGTTGCCCATACGTATTCTTGTTTCCCTTCTTTTGAAGTAAATTTCACATCAAATGCTTTCGCAAAATTTTGACCTAAAAAATGAGACGTTCCTGCCTGCAAGGCTTTTCCGTCTTGCATTAAAGCTTCAATAGTAAAAGTATCTATCGCTCCTGCAAATTTTTCACTTTCAGATTTTGATCCTTTAATTACCGGCATGGCCATAAAAGTTTCGGCAAACGCTGCATATACCTCTTGCATTTGTTTTGCTTCTGCAATAGCCTCAACCTCTGTAGCGTGAGCGGTATGACCCTCTTGCCATAGAAATTCTGAAGTCCTTAAAAACAAACGCGTTCTCATTTCCCATCGAACTACATTTGCCCATTGATTTATTAATAATGGCAAATCTCTGTAAGACTGAACCCACCCTTTATAGGTGTTCCATATAATAGCCTCAGAAGTTGGTCTAACCACTAATTCTTCTTCTAATTTAGCTTCAGGATCTACACGCAGTTTTCCTGGTCTATCAGGATCATTTTGCAATCTATAATGTGTTACTACGGCACATTCTTTGGCAAACCCCTCTGCATTTTTTTCTTCGGCTTCAAACAGACTTTTAGGAACAAATAATGGAAAGTAAGCGTTTTCATGCCCCGTTTCTTTAAACATTTTATCCAACTGCGCTTGCATTTTTTCCCAAATCGCATATCCATAGGGTTTAATAACCATACAACCACGAACTGCGGAATTCTCAGCTAAATCAGCTTTTACTACTAATTCATTATACCATTTAGAATAGTCCTCTTCTCTTTTTGTTAACTTCTTGCTCATAGTCAAAAGTTTGGCACAAATATTGTAAGTTTATTTGTGGATTTATCTAGCAATATTTGCTAACTCCTTTAAAAGGCCGTGCAAAATTAAGTTAAAAAAAAGAAAGTTTATCTTTTTTACTATATTGAATTTTATAAAGCTGTTCACCTAAAAAATATAATTATGAAATCACACTACCTTTCTTCTACAATTAAACAACTTTTTATGGCATTCGTATCGGTTCTGTTTTTCATTTCCTGTGGCACCTATCAGAGTGCATACAATGATGGCATTTACAACGATACATCTTTTGAAAAAGAACGCTCTGTTAATATTGGGACTCAAGATGAATACCGAGCAAACAACAGTCACTATTTCACTAGAGAAGTAGAGCGTCTAGACAACATTAACGGAACAGATATTTTTACTGAGATTGAAAATTATCAATCTTTAGACACGGTCTATAATGAGAACGAAAACGCTGAAGAGTATACTGAAAACGCACCATGGGGCTTTGATAGCGACAATGAGGTTATTGTAAATATTAATGTAAATTCAAATCCTTATTGGAATAACTTCTATGGGAATAATTTCTATTGGGACCCTTTTTATGGGAACAATTTTTACGGGAACAATTTTTACGGGAACAATTTTTATGGCTATGGATTTTATAATCCTTGGAGATTTAGAAATCACTTTTACAATCCTTATTGGCATTCTTTTTACGGCCCCAATTATTACCGTCACATAAACAATCCATATAGAGGTAATAACTATAATAATTACCGAAACAACAGTTACGGAAAGAGAACTGCTTATAGTAACACCTTTCGACAAAATTCAACATCAACTGGCGCAAGAAGAACTGGATTAAATAACGCGCAAACAAATACGTCTAGCATTACTAGAAATCGCTCGTCGAACACAAGAAGTTCAACAAAATCTGGGAATGATAGCAGAACAAGAACAACAAACTCTGTTAATGACCGCAGAAGAACCTCAACCCCTACAAGAAGTGCAACGTCAACAAGAACAACCCCTAAAGGAAGGAGTTCTTCAAGATCTTCGTCAAATAGAAAGAGAAAAGATAATTCTTCTACCCGTAGAAGTTCATCTAATGGCGGCTCATCAAATTCAGCAAGAAGGCCTTCTTCCAGCAGTAGATTTACAGGAGGCAGCTCTTCAAGCTCAAGAAGAAGCTCTTCCTCTAGTAATCGCCCGTCAGGAACTCGCTCGTCAGGCAGTACTTCAAGCAGAAGAAATAACAAATAAATATTAATATCATGAAACTTCCATAACGCTTTTTAGATACCCAAAACTAGGGCCATACGGCAACTGCGTGCCTGCGTTGAGAGAAGTTGAAGCGTGAGCGATAAAAAATATAGACATATGAAAAAAATTTTCACTTTAGCAATAAGTTTTGCCACCGCTTTTACGTCTTTTACGCAATCATTAGGCTACAAAGATTTAGGTGTTTTGTTTTCAGGAAATGGGCATAACGGCAGTGCTCGTTTTACAGCAATGAGTGGCGCATTTGGCGCAATTGGAGGCGATATTTCGGCTGTAAACATTAACCCTGCAGGAATTGCAGTCTTTAATAATAGCCAGTTTTCTGCAACTTTTAATTCTAGAAACACCGCTATTGCTGCTCGTTATTATGGCACCGATAAAACCATCAAAGAAGACTATATTAACTTTTCAAACGCTGGAGCTGTTTTAGTTTTTAACAGCGCATACAATTCTGGATGGACAAAATTTGCCTTCGGAGTAAACTACAGAATTAAAAAAGATTTTAATGATTCTTTTCTAGCCTCGGGAAATAGTGAGATTCCAACATTTAGAGATTTTCCTTTGGACCAAAACGATCCAGCAATCGATTATAACATTTCAGACCAACAAGTATTTAGTAATTTTTACGATGGCGAAATTACCGAATTCAACTTCGCCTTTTCTGCAGTCCACGAGGAAAAATTATATGTTGGCGCCTCCCTAAATACGTATAGCCTAGATTTTATACAGCGCTCTAATTTAACAGAATTTAATCAAGACGGAAATGGAAACACTTTGGACGCCAATATTTATCAGCAAAACAACACAAGCGGCGCAGGTCTTTCCTTAAGTACCGGTTTTATCTACAAGCTAAACCAATATTTCAGATTTGGTTTATCTTACCAAACGCCTACTTGGTTTAGAGAAATCTTAGAAGAAACCAATATCTTAGATAATGAAGGCTATTTCGGAGACACCGAAATCTCTGTAAGTGAAGACCCCAATTCTGTTTACTCGAATACTGCCGGAAACTACTTTCCAATTAATAGTTTTAGATACAAGCTAAAAACACCAAGCAAAATCACAGCCAGTGCTGCTGTAGTTTTTGGAGATAAAGGATTAATAAGTATCGACTACACCAATAAAAACTATGACAACATAAAACTGTCAAATGCCTTAGATTTTCAAGATGAAAATCAATTTTTTCAAAACAACTTAAGAAATACACATGCGCTTAACTTAGGAACCGAATGGAGAATGGATCGATTTAGCATTCGGGGAGGGTATTTATATGAGCAAAGTCCAGACAAAAACGCGATCGATTCCGACAACTTAGAAGGTTACTCTTTTGGGGGGGGGTATAATTTTGGTAATTTCAAAATAGATTTTGCATATAGCAACAATAACAGAACAGGCTTATACCCTTTTTATTCACAATTTAACGAGATAAACGCTGCAGGTCTAACCATTGATAATCAGACATTCACAGCAACCTTATCGATTAATTTATAATTAATAATCCTAGTTTTATAGGCAAGCAAAGACTCAAAGATTCGCTATTTAATCAATAAGATTGTTGGGTAACCTTTTTCTATTTTACGATTAGTAAATTTTATATCAATCTAGAAAAACTTCATCATTTTTAACGTAATTTTGCTATTGATTTTTAATAAAAAATAGATGAATTCTACAGATATTACAATACAAGAAACCACAAACAATACCATTATAAAATTTATAAGCAATACCATTTTAATTAATGGAGGCAGCTACGAGTTTACGAATATTGATCAAGCTAAAAACTCACCATTAGCGCAACAATTATTTTATCTTCCTTTTGTAAAAAAAATATTTATCACTGCCAATTTCATAGCCATTCAACGTTTTGATATTGTTGCATGGAGTGATGTTCAAGAAGAAGTTAAAGAACAAATAGAGGCTTATTTAAATGAGGGTAATGTGCTTATAGAAGAAGAAAAAACTACTTCAAAAAAAGAAGCTATTGAAGTCTATGCCGAAGTGACCCCAAATCCAGGAGTGATGAAATTTGGCACCAACAAATCTCTAACCACGAAAGACGTCGAGTTTAAGAACATCGATGAAGCGCGTAAATCGTCACCTTTAGCACAAGCTATTTTCAGTTTTGAGTATGTAAAACAAGTATTTATATCCGACAACTATGTATCGGTGACAAAAGACGAGACAGCCCCATGGGATGAACTGTATCCAGAGCTCAGAGCGTTTATTCGAGAATACTTACACGAAGGAAAAACAATAATTACCGAATTACCAAAAGAAGAAAAAGCGGCTTCTGAAGAAAAAATACAGCAACTAGAATTAAGCGCAACATCGGCGAAAATCATAGAAATTTTAGACGAATATATTAAACCCGCTGTTGCTTCTGATGGTGGAAACATCGCTTTTCAATCGTATGATGAAGAAAACAAAGTAGTAAGTGTTATTCTACAAGGTGCCTGTAGCGGTTGTCCTTCATCTACCCTTACATTAAAAAACGGCATAGAAACCATGTTAAAGGAAATGTTGCCCAATCAAATTAGTGAAGTTGTAGCGATTAACGGATAATTCATCAAAAATTTATGTCAAAAATAGTCAAGCCCTATAAAGATTCTGTCCTAGGAAAGAAAGAGCAAGTTGAAAAAATGTTTGATGCTATTTCTGAAAATTACGACGGTTTGAACCGTATTATTTCTTTGGGAATCGATGTAAAATGGCGAAAAAAGGTTGTTGATATTGTTGGCAAAAACAACCCAAAGCACATTTTAGATATCGCTACGGGAACGGGGGATTTGGCCATTATGATGTCTAAATTAAATCCCGAAAGAATTGTGGGCTTAGATATCTCAGCTGGAATGTTATCCGTAGGAAAACAAAAAATCTCTAAATTAGCCTTAGCAGATCGCATAGAAATGATGGTGGGCGATTCTGAGAACATGCCTTTTGATGATCACACATTTGACGCAATTACAGTTTCTTTTGGGGTACGAAATTTTGCAAATCTCGATAAAGGAATTCGTGAAATTGCACGTGTTTTAAAGCCTGCAGGGGTTTTAGTCATTTTAGAAACTTCTAATCCAACAAAATTCCCTTTTATACAAGGGTATCAATTATACACCAATTTAGTTTTGCCTATTATTGGTAAAATTTTATCTAAAGACAAGGTTGCGTATTCCTATTTATCGGAGAGTGCAAATTCTTTTCCTTTTGGAGAAGCTTTCAACAATATTTTACAAAAAAATGGGTTCTCTAACACCACCCACACGCCCGTAACTTTTGGTGTTGCTACTATTTACACCGCAACAAAATAATATTGATGCTAAAAAAAAATATTCTTCCTGGATTTCTATTACTGCTTTCAGCGACGCTATTTGCACAGAAAGAACGCGTTGACAATTTACCCACTTTTGATAGTCGCAAGTTGCATTATGGCTTTTACTTAGGTATAAACCAAAATGACTTTAAATTGAATTTAAAAGAAAGTAATTATCCGAATGCACAGATTCAAGTACTATCAACTGCAGGTTTTAATGTGGGCTTAATAGCAGATTTTCGTTTACACGATAATTTAAATTTGCGTTTTGAACCGGGATTAATGAGCAATACAAAAAGTATTATTTTTAATCATTTAACATCAACCCCAAACCCTCAAGACAGTGTTAGAGAAATTGGATCTACATATTTACATGTTCCATTAGTTTTAAAAATGAGCACAAATAGGTTAGGAAATTTAAAACCCTATTTATTAGCTGGCATTTCTTATGATCATAATTTCTCAAGTAATGAGGCCAATCAAGATGATAATGCTAGCGGCGAATTTAGATTAAAAACAAACAATTTTATGTATGAGCTTGGAATGGGCATCGATTTCTATTTACCTTATTTCAAGTTTTCCCCTTCAATTCGGGGTGTTTTTGCCCTTAACAATGAAATTAAATATGATGATGACCCGAATAGTCCATGGACCTCTCCAGTAAACTTTTTAGGAACTCGTGGTATTTTCTTGACCTTTGCTTTTGAATAAATCAAAGACACAAGCTGCTCGTGTTTTCTGCAACTTATAAGCCCCTTCTAAACTCACTTAATAAAACAGCAGTTGCAGCTGCAACATTTAAACTTTCTGTTTGTTGAGAAGCGCCAAATTGAGGAATTGAAATAATGTTTTTAACCATCTTTTTTATTTCTGCAGAGACTCCGTTGGCTTCATTTCCGAGAATTAGAATTGCTTCTTTGGGCAAAGCAGCTGTATACACATTTTCACCATTCATATCTGCAACAAAAACCGGCAACTTCGTCTGCTTTATATAGTCTGATAAGTTTAAGTACTCCATATTTACCCTTGTTAAAGAGCCCATAGAAGCTTGCACCACTTTTTGATTGTAGCAATCAACCGTTTGATTTGAACAAACAAGCTTAGCAACACCAAACCAATCGCACAATCTAATAATGGTTCCTAAATTTCCAGGATCATTAATATCATCTAAGGCAATAATTAATCCGTTCTTGCTGCTTATTTTTTTTTCAGGAATTCGAAACAAGCCTAAAACCTTATTAGGTGTTTTTAAACTGCTAATTTTTTTTAGATCTGCTTCAGAAATCCGAGCCCTTTTTTCTTCAGGAATGGATGTAAATAAATTATCGGTAGAAAAAATCTGAACTACTTCAAGCGATGAATTTAGAATTTCTTGCACAACTTTGATCCCTTCTGCGATAAATAAAAGGTGCTTTTGTCTATACTTTTTTTGCGATAAACTTATTATAAGTTTTAATTGATTTTTAGAAATACTCATTTATTAATTTGAATGATAAAAAACCCGTCTAAAAACAGTATTTTTGAACGGTCTAGCGAAGCGTAAAGTTAATGAAAAAACTTCCTTTTTATTTTTTAATTGTTATAATTTTGGCTTCCTGTAATGCCGTAAAATGGATCCCAGCAAACGAACACCTCTTAACCCAAAGTACTATTTATATAGATAGCACAAAAACAAGCAACGCAGCGTTAACCAAATTTATAATCCAAAAACCAAATACTAAAACACTCGGGATATTCCCCCTTTCCCTTAATTTTTATAATTTAGGCAACCCCAACAAACCCAAAACCCCTTTAGAATGGGGCAAAAAAAACGCAACCTCCTATCGTTTTATTAAAAATATTTTTTCCGAGAAACAAAGTATTGCTTATGCAAATTCATTTATTGGTTTTAATCAGTGGTTTTTAAAAAACGGTCAAAAACCCGTTATGATCGATGATAATAAGACATCTAGAACCATTGAAAATCTAGAAACTTATTATACAACAATTGGCTATTTTAAATCAAAAGTTACTGCCAAAGCAACTGCAAACGAGAATAAAAAAGGCACTATTGAATACTTTATCTCGGAAGGAAATCCCGTTTTTTTAGATACTATTTCCACAGATATTCAATCACCCGTATTAGATTCTTTGTATCAAAACACAAAAGAGGAATCTTTCTTGAAATTTGGTGATCAATATAATGAGAAAAATTTTATTGCAGAAGCAGCACGTATTACCAAATTATTCAGGAATAATGGTGCTTATTTCTTTAGTAATTCCTCCATTGGTTTTTACAATATAGATTCTACCAGGACAGATTACAAGACCAATGTTTTACTTAGGATTTCTAAAAGAATTATAGAAGAACAAGGAAACTATACCCCTAAAAATTTTGAAATTCAGAAATTAAGGAATGTAACTATTATTACAGATTATACCTACGAAAAAAGGAATCAACCCTACAGAGATACTCTTTTCTATAAAGGTTTCAACTTTTTAGCCCATGAAAAGGTAAACTACAACCCTAAATACTTATCCCAATCCTTATTTTTAACACCAAAGAATATCTATAGTGACTCCCTTAGAAATTTAACACGAAGTCACTTAAAAACACTTAAAAACTTTAAAACAATTAGCATCAATTTTAATGAAGTTGAAAATGAAGAGCTAGAAACGATGATTCTTTTATCTCCCATAGAAAAATACACGTTGGGTTTAGACACGGAATTAACACATTCAAACATTAGAGAATTAGGAGTTTCGGGAAAATTCTCTTTGAGAAATAGAAACACCTTCAAAGGTGCAGAACTACTTAAAATGTCTTTTTTAGGTTCTTATTTTGATTCTCAAAAGGGTCCTGGTTGGGAATTTGGAACCGATCTAACTTTAGAAGTTCCTAGATTGCTTGCTCCTTTTGGTTTATCAAAATTTGTCCCAAAAAGAATGTTTCCCAGAACGTTGTTTTCGGTAGGTACAAGTATTCAAAAAAACATTGGTCTAGACAGGCAAACCTTTTCTGCGTTAGCGAATTACAAATGGCAGTACAACCCTAAAAAAACAATTGAATTAGATGTTTTTAATACCCAATACATTAAAAATTTAAATATTGACAAATATTTTGATATTTACAATTCAGAGTACAACAAGCTAAGAGAAGTAGCCAAAATATTTTTTAATGATCCAAACTATATTTTACAGCAAGACAACACAAATGACGTGGTTCGTTTTATGCGTGAGGTTTCTGGCGATGCCAATTTTAAAAATTCAAACCCTTTAGCGTATTCTACAAATCAAAACATTAGAAATCGATACAATATTATTGTCTCAGATTTTTTAATTCCTGTAATTGCCTACACGTATACGTATAACAATCAAAGTAATTTTAAAGACAGCGAATTTTCTTATTTTAAAGTGAGAATTGCAAATTCTGGTAATTTAATTGGTGCGCTATCAAATCAACAAAATTCAAACCAAACGAAAACAGTTTTTGGAATCCCCATTGCAGAATACTTTAAAACCGATATAGAATTCAAACATTTTTGGGACCTTGGCAACCATGCTGTTTTTGGCGTTCGAACTTTTTTAGGGGCTATTTTCCCCTATGATGGATCCAGTATTCCGTTCACAAAAAGTTATTTTGCAGGAGGTTCTAATGACATTAGAGCTTGGCAAACTTATAGCTTAGGACCAGGAAGCAGAAATACAGGGTTAGAATTTAATGTAGGAAGCCTCAAACTTTTGACGAGCGCAGAATATAGATTTAATATTTTTAATAGTTTTAAAGGAGCCCTTTTTTTAGACGCAGGAAACATTTGGGATGTTACAAACTCTTCCTTTGTGGAGGAGGATGCAAAATTTAATAGTCTTTCTTCTTTAGAAGATATAGCCATTGGAACAGGCTTTGGAGTGCGGTATGATTTAAATTTCTTAGTAGTAAGATTTGACATCGGTTTTAAAACTTACGAACCCTATTTAACAGATAAAAAATGGTTTCAAAATTATCGTTTCTCAAGCGCTGTATATAATATAGGAATTAATTATCCCTTTTGAGCCCCTTTTGGATCCTAAAAACCGATATCGTTTTCGTGATTTTTTAAACCAATCAAACAAAAAAACATCATTTTTTGATTACTTTTGAAGAATAAAACATCACTAAAATTAAAACGAAAATGAGTCATCACATAAAACCGGGGGTTGCTACAGGAAAAGAAGTACAAGCAATTTTTAAATTAGCAAAAGAAAAAAAATTCGCTTTGCCAGCAGTAAATGTCATTGGCTCCAATACCATAAATGCAGTTTTAGAAACTGCCAGAGATTTAAATGCCCCAGTGATTATTCAGTTTTCAAATGGTGGTGCCCAATTTAATGCGGGTAAAGGCTTATCTAACGAAAATGAAAAATCGGCTATTGCCGGTGGAATTGCCGGTGCAAAACATATTCATGAATTAGCTGTTGCCTACGGCGTACCCGTAATTTTACACACAGATCATTGTGCCAAAAAATTATTACCCTGGATCGATGGTTTATTAGATGCTAGTGAAAAGCATTTTGCAGAAACTGGAAAACCCTTATATAGTTCTCATATGATTGATTTATCTGAGGAGCCTATTGAAGAAAATATTGAAATATGTAAAACCTATTTAGCTCGTATGAGTAAAATGGGAATGACTTTAGAAATTGAATTAGGAATAACCGGAGGTGAAGAAGATGGTGTTGATAATTCTGATGTAGATTCCTCAAAATTATATACACAACCCGAGGAAGTTGCATATGCCTATGAAGAATTAATGAAAGTATCCTCTCAGTTTACCATTGCTGCCGCTTTTGGAAATGTGCATGGCGTTTACAAGCCAGGAAATGTAAAACTTACACCAAAAATCTTAAAAAACTCTCAAGAGTATATTTCTAAGCACTACAATGTTCCTCATAATACCATCGATTTTGTATTTCATGGTGGTTCTGGATCTACCGTTGAAGAAATTAGAGAAGGCATTAGTTACGGTGTAATAAAAATGAATATCGATACCGATTTACAATTTGCATTTACAGAAGGAATTCGTGACTATATGCAAGGAAAAGCAGCTTATTTAGCCAATCAAATTGGAAATCCTGATGGCGCAGACCAACCGAATAAGAAGTATTACGACCCAAGAAAATGGTTGCGTGAAGGCGAGATTACTTTCAAAAATCGTCTTAAAAAAGCATTCGAAGATTTAAATAATGTGAATACCTTATAAAATTCCTTAAACCTGACGCCGAAATTAAAATAAAAGTTTAATTTTGGCGTCATACTTTTTTAGAAAGTTTGTTTTTGAACTTGTTATTTTAACTTCAATTACAACAATCTTTAATGGTCTAAATATCAAATAAAGAATGTTTTCATTCTAAATTCAAATTATAAGTGATATGGCTTGGTTTAAAAGAACAGACAAAGGAATACAAACAACTACCGAAAACAAAAAAGATACTCCAAAGGGTTTATGGTACAAAACACCTAGTGGAAAAATTATTGATACAGAAGAGCTTAAAAAAAATCTGTATGTAAGTCCAGAAGACGGTTATCACGTAAGAATTGGTAGTAAAGAGTACTTCGAATTATTTTTTGATGATAATGCATTTATAGAATTAGATGCCAATTTAACCTCAAAAGATCCTTTGAAATTTGAAGACACCAAAAAATATCCAGACAGATTAAAAGCCGCTCAAGAAAAAACCAAGTTAAAGGATGCTGTTAGAACCGCAGTAGGAAAATCGAGTGGAAAAGAATTGGTTATTGCAGCAATGGATTTTTCTTTTATTGGAGGGTCTATGGGAAGCGTTGTTGGAGAAAAAATTTCAAGAGCAATTAATTATGCCATTCAACATAAAATTCCATTTTTAATGATTTCAAAATCGGGAGGAGCTAGAATGATGGAAGCTTCTCTATCTTTAATGCAATTGGTAAAAACATCTGCAAAATTAGCACAACTTGCAGAAAAAAATATTCCGTACATTTCATTATGTACAGATCCCACAACCGGAGGAACAACTGCTTCCTTTGCTATGTTAGGTGATATTAATATTGCAGAACCTAATGCCTTAATTGCTTTTGCTGGACCAAGAGTTGTAAAAGATACCACGGGAAAAGAATTACCAAAAGGTTTTCAAAAATCTGAATTTGTTCTAGAACACGGTTTTCTTGACGGCATTTATGAGCGTAAAAACTTAAAGAAACAGGTTAATTTATATATTGATTTGATCGAAAATAATCCGATTAGAAAATAGTTTTTCAAAATAAAAAAAGTTGTACCTTTGCAGCTTCAATGAATACATCATTGAGTACATAAGAATCATTTAAATAATATTGGCATGTATTTAACTAAAGAAGTTAAAGAAGGTATTTTCGAAAAACACGGTAAAGCAAAAAATGACACTGGAACTTCAGAAGGTCAAATTGCGTTATTTACTTACAGAATTAATCACTTAACAGGACATTTAAAGAAGAATCGTAAAGATTATAACACCGAGCGTTCATTAGTAATGATGGTAGGTAAGCGTAGAAGCTTGTTAGATTATCTTAAGAAAAAAGAAATCAACAGGTATCGGGCAATAATTAAAGAATTAGGAATTAGAAAATAATTCTCAGAAAAAAGAGGCTCTATAAACGTGCCTCTTTTTTTTTTGCAACAAATTTATTCTCTGAAGATTTTATCAGAAAAACCATAAAACAATCAAAATTAGTAACAGCAATTTTGATTTTCCATTGAAACAACAGACAACACAACAAAAAAAAAAGTATAAACTTAGAATTAAAATTTTATGATTCCAAAAGTATTTAGAGAGGTTATAGATCTTGGAGATGGTAGAGAAATTTCTATCGAAACCGGAAAATTAGCAAAACAAGCTCATGGTAGTGTTGTTGTGCAATCAGGAAAATGTATGATGTTGTGTACAGTTGTTTCCAATTACGAACAAAAAGATCTTGGTTTTTTACCATTAACGGTAGACTATAGAGAGAAATTTGCTGCTGCAGGACGTTATCCAGGTGGTTTCTTTAAAAGAGAAGCGAGACCAAGTGACGGTGAAGTATTAACCATGCGTTTAGTAGACCGTGTTTTACGTCCATTATTTCCAAAAGATTATACTGCAGAAACGCAGGTAATGATTCAGTTAATGTCTCATGACGAAGACGTTATGCCCGATGCCATGGCAGGTTTAGCAGCATCAGCAGCTATTCAATTATCAGATTTCCCATTTGAATGTGCCATCTCTGAAGCAAGAGTTGGTCGTATAAACGGAGAATTTATAATCAACCCAACAAGAGCACAATTAAAAGAATCTGACATCGATATGATGATTGGAGCTTCCGCTGATTCTGTAATGATGGTTGAAGGTGAAATGAATGAAATTTCTGAAGAAGAAATGGCGGATGCCATTAAGTTTGCACATGAAGCGATTAAAGTACAATGTGCTGCTCAATTAAGATTAGCAGAAGCATTCGGAAAGAAAGAAGTTCGTGAGTATGAAGGCGCAAAAGAAGATAAAGATTTAGAGAAAAAGGTTCATGATATGGCATACGATAAAGTATATGCGATCGCAGAAGCTGGATCTGCTAAACACGAAAGAACTGCTGCCTTTAAAGAAATTAAAGAAAATATTAAAGCTACTTTTTCTGAAGAAGAATTAGCAGATTATGGTGGGTTAGTTTCTGATTATTATCGCAAAGCCGAAAAAGCTGCGATTAGAGATTTAACCTTAAATGTAGGGCTACGTTTAGATGGTCGTAAAACTGACGAAATTAGACCTATTTGGTGTGAAGTAGACTATTTACCATCCGTACATGGCTCTTCAATCTTTACTCGTGGAGAAACGCAAGCTTTAGCTACAGTTACTTTAGGAACTTCTAGAGATGCAAATAAAGTAGACATGCCCTCTTATGAAGGTGAAGAAAACTTCTATTTACATTACAACTTCCCTCCTTTTTGTACCGGTGAAGCAAGACCAATTCGTGGAACTTCTCGTAGAGAAGTTGGACATGGTAATTTAGCTCAAAGAGCTTTAAAAGGAATGATTCCTGAAAACTGTCCTTACACAATAAGAGTAGTTTCTGAAGTTTTAGAATCTAACGGTTCTTCTTCTATGGCGACTGTTTGTGCTGGAACAATGGCGCTTATGGATGCTGGTGTGCAAATGACAAGACCAGTTTCTGGTATTGCAATGGGGTTAATCTCTGATGCTGAATCTGGAAAATACGCTGTATTATCTGATATTTTAGGCGATGAAGATCACTTAGGAGATATGGATTTTAAAGTAACTGGTACTACTGAAGGTATTACCGCTTGTCAAATGGATATTAAAGTAAAAGGATTAGGCTACGAGATTTTAGTAAATGCACTAAAACAAGCTCGTGAAGGCCGTTTACATATTTTAGGGAAAATAACTGAGACCATTTCTTCTGCAAACGAAGAAGTTAAGGAACACGCTCCTAAAATGATCAACAGAAGAATTCCAAATGAATTGATTGGTGCATTTATTGGACCAGGAGGTAAACATATTCAAGAGTTACAGAAAGAAACAGAAACTACAATTGTAATTACTGAAGATGCTGAAACTGAAGAAGGAATTATCGAAATTTTAGGAACGAAACCAGAAGGTATCGAAGCAGTAATTGCTCGTATTGAATCGATGTTATTTAAACCTGAAGTTGGGAGCGTTTACGAAGTAAAAGTAATTAAACTATTAGATTTTGGAGCTGTTGTAGAATACATAGACGCTCCAGGAAATGAAGTATTATTACACGTAAGTGAATTGGCTTGGGAGCGCACAGAAAATGTTTCTGATGTTGTGAAAATGGGCGATGTCTTTGATGTAAAATACTTTGGTTTAGATCCTAGAACTAGAAAAGAAAAAGTGTCTAGAAAAGCTATTTTGCCAAAACCAGAAGGTTTTGTAGAAAGACCTCCAAGAGACAATAACAGAGCTCGTGATACTCGCGGGAGAGACAATCGTGGACGTGACAGCAGACGCGATGACAGAACACCAAGAGAAACAAAAAAAGAAGACTAAGCTCTTTTTTAATTAATATTAAAATCGCCAAAACATTTTGGCGATTTTTTTTGTTTACAACTCATTAATCAAAATGCTTTTATTTTCTTTGCAACAATAAATGAGAACACAACGAATTACATATTTATCTCTTGGAAGCAACCAAGGAAATAAACTAGAAAACCTTCAAAGTGCAATTAATTTAATTGCAAAAAAAGTAGGTGCTATTCAAAAGATATCTTCTGTTTATAAAACATCTGCTTGGGGATTCAAAGGTGATTCCTTTTATAATATTTGCATCAAAGTCTCTACTTATTTACCTCCAGAAAGCTTACTCAATATTCTTTTAAATATTGAACAGCAACTAGGAAGAGAAAGAGTTGAATCTGTAAATTATGCAAATAGAACGATGGATATCGATATTCTGCTGTTTGATGATGAGATTATTTTTTCGAAATCGCTAATTGTTCCTCATCCAAAAATGCTAGAACGAAAATTTGTGCTCATTCCTTTGGCAGAAATCGCAGAGAACACTATCCATCCCATTGCAAAGAAACAAATTAAAGTTTGTCTAAAGCACTGCGATGATACTTCTGAAGTAGCCTTGACTAATGAACAACTAGAAAGACCCATTCCACTCTCTGAAAAATACAATTATATTGCGATTGAAGGAAATATCGGTGCAGGCAAAACGAGTTTAGCCAAGTTAATGTCGGACCAATTTAATGCGAAAGTTGTTTTAGAGCGTTTTGCAGACAATCCATTTCTCCCTAAATTCTATGAAGACAAAGAACGCTTTGCCTTTCCGTTAGAAATGAGCTTTCTAGCCGATAGATACCAACAACTTACCGATGATTTAGCACAGTTTGATTTATTTAAAAATTTTATTGTATCTGATTATTATATTTTTAAATCGTTAATTTTTGCGCAGGTTACTTTACACAAAGATGAATACCTCTTATATCGAAAGATGTTTGATTTAATGTATAAAGAAATTACAAAACCAGATTTGTACGTGTATTTATATCAAAATACAGATCGCCTTTTACAAAATATTAAAAAAAGAGGAAGAGCTTATGAGCAAAACATAAAAGCCGATTATTTACAAAAAATTCATCGCGGTTATACCAACTTTATTACAACACAACAACCACTGAACTCTTTAATTATAGATGTATCCGATCTAGATTTTGTAAACAATCATAAAGATTACCAATATATAATTAACAAAATAGAAAAAAATTAGCCTTTATTTCGTATTTTAGCATAGTACTTTAAAATAAATCCCCCAACACATATTTGAATGCGAGACACATATAAACTAACAAATGAGGGGATCTATTTTGTTTACATTTCTTTGCCTTTTACTCTCTTTAAAAACGATGGGTCAATTTACAACAGATGAAATCACCTACGTAGATAGAATAGACTTAAAGAACAGCAACAGCTGGGCAGTTGGCGCAGGTATTAACAACTTTATAATGCATGGAGATTTACGCTCCCTTAACACAAACAACTTAGGTAACTTTTATAATTTTGGAGGATATGCATATATAAACAAAATGTTTAACCCACTTCTAGGCCTAGAATTTAAAGCCAGTTACACACAAATTTCTGGTGGATCCCAGTATTTATCTAATATTTATAAAATTTTATATTTACCTGATATTGATTCAGATCAATATGGCTATCAAGTAAATAGAAATGGAACTACTGAAACAATAACAACAGATAATCTCCTATTTCGAGGTAGATCTTATGGAGGAGAATTAAATTTAATTTTTAGTTTTTCAAATTTATACGAAACTACGGCGTCCAAATGGTATGCCGCTGGATATTTTGGAGCAGGATTTCATCAATATAATTCTTCTTTGAGAGAGAAACTTAGCGATGGTTCTGAATATATTTTTCCTAGTACTAATTTCGGATCAAATCCTAAAAGAGATAATAATAACGAAGCGAGTTCAATTTATTTATCAGGTCAATTGGGCTTAAAAAGAAGAATTAATAAGCACGTAGACCTAGAAGTAAGAACTGGAATATACTTTAATTATGAAGATCACTTAGATGCTATGATCTCTAACAAACAAGACTGGGAAACTTTCTTTGTTACGAGCATTGGAGTAGCAGTAAAATTAGGAAAGAAAAAAGTTTTTACGATCTGGAATAACAATAATAATGATAATAATTTTGATAAATTTAAAATTGTAGATTCAGACAACGACGGGGTAATAGATCAATTGGACATTGAACCAAATACACCAAAAGGGGTAATGGTTTATGGTAATGGTAGCTCGGTAGTTTCAGAAAAAAGCAATCATCTAAGCGACAAAAATAAAATAGCTATAGACAATGGTTTACCAGCTATTAATAGCGATTTAGAAAACAAAGATACAGATGGAGACTCCATTTTAGACGAACAAGATTTATGTCCAGAAATTATAGGAACGTTATCCAATAAAGGTTGTCCAGACACGAAGAACCTCGGGTTTATAAATGAAAAAATTTCCCTCTTAGCAACGAGTATTTATTTCGACACAAATAGTGATCAGATTAAACCAATCTCTTTTTCATCATTAGATGAAATTGCAATATTAATGAATAAAGTGCCTACTTTTAAATTTATAATTGAAGGTCATACAGATAATGTTAGTAGTGACAAGGACAATCTATATTTGTCTCAAAGAAGAGCCGCAAGTGTTAAAAAGTATCTTTTGAAAGCAACTATTCTTTCGGATCGATTAATATCTATTGGTTATGGTAAGTATAGACCCGCATATTCTAACGACACACCAGGAGGTAGACAATTAAATAGAAGGGTAGAAATTACACCTGTAACATCTATTGATTAATCGCTAGTTTGTACCTCATAAAAAAAAGCGATAGATCTATGAATCTATCGCTTTTTTTTATGATTGGGTATGCATTAATTATTCCTTTTTGATCTCCAATTTTTCAGCAAAATACTCACAGAAATCTTTCATAGTAGCACTCATTTTATCATCATTGGTAGCCCTTTCAAAAGTATTTGACATGGAAACCAATGTTTGATGAAAGAAATATTTCATTTCATCAACCGGCATATCTTTAGTCCATAAATCCATCTTTAAGGTATCTTTTTGTTCATGATCCCAGACAGAAATCATAATTGCTTTCGCAGATTGATCTACAATGTTGCCGTCATCTGCTGACCACGAAATTTCTTCTGGCACCTTATTTTCATCTAATCCTATGGTAAATTTTATTTTTGATAAATGTTTAACACTCATTATTTTCTTGGTTTGTATTTTGAATTTTTAAACACTTCAGAAGTGTTTTTTGACATTAATTCTTGCAAAGATACATCATTACTACGCATATAAGAGTGTACAATCTGAAGACCTATCCAAACCCCTACTTCTCCTGGAGATAAAGAATCTTCTCTTAAATAAAACTTAGAAAAAGGCGCTTTGTCTAAGAACCTTTTATTTAACTCGGGGTCTGTGCTATATAGCAGATCATTTCCTATAAAATACTTCCAGATTTGCACTTCGTTCTCTACGACCCAATTTAATTTATCTACCGTATAGCCAAGTTTTTCAGATGAAAGCGTAAGAGGTAAATACAAATCCCTGGCAAACGCCTTTTTTCCCTCGTGAATTATTTTAGAGATAAAAGTTCTGTCTTTATTTAAAGGGAACTGCTTTTCTATGAGTTTATTTGCAACATCTACAGCGATATGTGCCTTTGTATTATTATGTTTTATATAGCCTGGATAATCTGCGTAAAATGGATGCTCTTTCCCTAAATAAACATCGAGAGAAAGAAACAACAAACTATCTGAATAAATAATCCTATTTTCATAATCAATATTCGATAATACGGTAATCACATTTGGTGTTTCAAAACCCTTATTATAATATTTAACATAGGTAAAAAAAGACCTTAAATCTTGCTCCACCTCAGAAAAGTTCTCATATATTTTTTGCGTTTCTGAAAATAATTCTAACTCATCTTTATCGTTTATTTTCTGAATCCAAACACTATCTGGAGTTTCGACAGGGAATAATAAAGGATATTTTTCTTTAATTTCTGAAAGATTTGTAGCCGATGACGTGTAAAAATCTACGTCAAACCTACTCACCGAAAAATCAACCTTTATATTCGAAGTATCCACTAGATTGGAACTTTCTTTCTCACAGGATAAAAAACTTGCAAAAACTATTAAAACCAGTAAAAAAGCCCTCATATATTTTGTATATTGTGTATGCTATAATAAAACATTAAAAATACTAAAAAAGTTTATCAATGAATGCAGAAAAAGTCACAAAACACATTGTAAGTTGGTTAAAACATTATGCAGAAAATGCAAAAACAAATGGTTTTGTCATCGGAGTTTCTGGGGGTATCGATTCTGCTGTTACTTCTGCTTTGTGCGCAAAAACAGGCTTTCCTACACTGTGTTTAGAAATGCCCATTCACCAAGCGGGAAGTCAAATAAACAGAGCATTAAATCATGTAGATTGGCTGCGAAATAAATTCCAGAACGTTGCCATGGAACAAGTGAATTTAACCCCTGTTTTTGACAGCTTAGTCAACGCTTTTCCTCCGGTTAAGAATGAACAAGACAGATTTATGGCTTTAGCCAATACTCGCGCGAGACTGCGCATGACAAGCTTATATTATTTTGCAGGAATACATGGTTATTTAGTAGCTGGAACCGGAAATAAAGTAGAAGATTTTGGTGTTGGTTTCTACACAAAATATGGTGATGGTGGCGTTGATTTAAGTCCGATTGCAGATCTAATGAAGTCTGAGGTTTATGAAATTGCAACATTCTTAGGGATCCATAATGATATCATTCTAGCAAAACCTACAGATGGTTTATGGGGTGATGACAGAACAGATGAAGATCAAATAGGCGCTTCTTATGATGAACTAGAGTGGGCGATGGCCATGCAAGAACAACAAAAAGTGATTGATGATTTTCAAGGAAGGCAAAAGCAGGTCTACGCTATTTATTTAAGACTTAATATTACCAATCAACATAAAATGAATCCTATTCCGATTTGCGAAATTCCTACAAACCTAAAGTAGATTTGCTGCGACCATTAATTCTTTAATTCTTAAATAAGCTCTCTTTTTAGAACCTTTAGCGATTTGAATAGGTAGCAGAACAAAAAGCTGCATTAATTTTATTATTTGTAATAATTTTTTCATATTTGCTAATTTAGGGAACACAATAATACGAAGAATAAAATAAACTAAAAATTTACTTTATTCTTATTTCTTCAATTTATACTATTTTAATTAAGAAAAGGTGTTTGTTCATCTTGATAAAAGCAATTTTCTACAATAGACTCGCAGAAACCTTCATTTTTTATTTTTAATGATGCTTTCTTTTTAGAGCCTTTCGCAATATCAAAAGGTAGTAAAGAATATTTAGTCTTATAAGCATCGCAATTTTTTATTAAAAGCACCACAAAAAAAAGTCTCATTCAGTTATTTTTAGACCTCTTATATTTTTTCATCTATATCTAACTAAATAGGCCTCTAAAATATAGAATTCTAATTTAAAAGAGCCTTAAATTAATATAGTGAAAATATTTCAGTAACTTTTTTACTGTATTAAACCACTCTCATTAGCTTATTAGAAAGCTTCATTTTTAAGCTTGAATAACTCATTATTTCTTCTTTCTCTGCATTGGTATATTCCTTTTCTTGGATCATTAAATCTTCCACTAACTTATTTATTAATATCCTGCGAAGATTAAAAACGCAATCATTTACCGCCTTACTTAATACCTCTATCGCAGAAGTAACGTAAATATTTTTACTTTCCCAATTACTCAACTGATGTTCTTCTTCATCCATTAAAATAGAGGTAACTGTCCTTGCAATTTCTAAATTTTTATGATTTACAAAACTATCAAACTCTAACTTCTCTGCTTGATTTAATTGGTGAATCATCTCTGAATAAATTTCTTGAAAAATGGGATTTGAGAATTCTATTTCATCGTCTTGAAGATGTAAATAAATTTCTGCCGAAACCGTGTTTTTATACTTTCTTAGGGCGATACTCTCATTCCCTTCCTCATCTATATTGGTAATTTCTTCAACAAAATTAACCTCTTCATTTCCATATAAAAGTAAAATTCTTATAATCTCTTTTTCTAAAATTGAAAGTTGGTCTATTTTCTGTAATGAAGTTCCTCCTCCTTTAACAAGCCCCATGGACGCTTGCTCTTGTTCCCTAAAATACTCTGATGGTGGCTCATTCGGGTCATTATACTTTTTTGCATAAGTTGCGTTTGCCCCTTTTGTTAAAAGCTGCGCTAACTCACTAAACAATACGCGCTCAGAAATGTCCATAATTCGAGCACATTCTTGCACATAGATTTCTCGCTGAATACCATCTGGAATTTTAGAAATACTGGTTACAATATCTCTAATTAGTCCTGCTTTTTTTATAGGATCGTTTTGTGCTTCTTCCAATAATAAAGACACTTTAAAAGTAATAAAATCTTTGGAGGATTTCTCTAAGTACGCAGCCAAATCTTCATTGGAATGAGATTTCGCAAAACTATCTGGATCTTCTCCATCGGGAAACTGAACCACCTTTACATTCATACCCTGCTCAAGAATAAGATCAATTCCTCGAATAGAAGCTCGAATTCCGGCAGCATCTCCATCAAAGAGTACCGTAATGTTTTTAGTTAACCGATTTACTAAGCGAATTTGATCTGAAGTTAACGCAGTTCCAGAAGAGGCTACTACGTTTTCAACACCAGATTGAGCAAAAGAAATAACATCTGTATACCCTTCTACCAAAAAGCAATTATCTTGTTTGGCAATTTCCTTTTTCGCTTGGTAAATTCCGTATAGAATTTTACTCTTATGATAAATATCACTTTCTGGAGAATTAAGATATTTAGCGGCATTTTTGTCGTTTTTTAAAATTCTTCCTCCAAAACCTAGTATCCTTCCAGACATCGAATGAATTGGAAATAGCACCCGTGCTTTAAAACGATCAAATTGCTTATTTTCTTTAACGATAGACAAGCCTGTAGATGCCAAGTATTTTAGATCATACCCCTTTTTTAGCGCTGCGTTTGTAAAATGACTCCATTCATCTCTACAATAGCCTAATTCGAATTTTTTGATGGTTTCATCGGTAAACCCTCTTTCTTTAAAGTACGACAGGCCAATGGCTTTTCCCTGATCATCATTCAAAAGTAAATCATGAAAGTAATCTTTGGCATACGTAGAAACCAAGAACATACTTTCTCGTTCATTTACTTGCTCCTTCTCCTCATCAGATTGCGCTGTTTCATCAATTTCAATATTGTATCTTTTCGCTAAATATTTTATGGCTTCTGGATATGAGTAGTGTTCATGTTCCATTAAAAAAGAAACAGCATTCCCTCCTTTTCCGGTACTAAAATCTTTCCAAATTTGCTTAACAGGAGACACCATAAAAGAAGGTGATTTTTCGTCTGTAAACGGGCTTAAACCCTTAAAATTACTTCCCGCTTTTTTTAACTGAACAAATTCACCTATCACCTCCTCCACTCTCGCAGATTCAAAAACACGATCTATAGTACTTCTGGATATCATTTTTAATTATAAAAATTGTAAAAAACAAAGATAGTATTTTACAAATTCATTCCTTATTCCTTGGAAAAAACCTTCGACTGAATAATAAAAAAGTCAGAAAACTTGGGGTTTTCTGACTTTAAAAAAACAATTGTTTTTGTTATTTACGAAGCAGCTCTTAATTTCTTAAGGGTTGTTTTTGTTAATTTGGCTTCTGCATATTCTTTAGAGACATGAAAGTCTTTTTCTTTAGAACTTGGTAAATCGAACATTGCATCTGTAAAAATAGCCTCACATAGCGAGCGCAATCCTCTTGCCCCTAATTTATACTCAACGGCCTTCCCTACAACATACATTAAAGCCTCCTCTTCAATAGAAAAGGTAATTTCATCCATTAAAAACAATTTCGTGTATTGTTTGATGATTGAATTCTTAGGCTCCGTTAAAATAGCCCTTAACGTTATTGCATCTAAAGGATTCATATAACTCAACACAGGTAAACGACCTATAATTTCTGGAATTAATCCAAAGCCTTTTAAATCTGAGGGTATAATATATTGCAATAAGTTTTCTTGGTCTACTTTATCATCGTCTAAAGAAGCGCTAAAACCAACCGCCTGCATGTTTAAGCGCTTGCTAATAATTCTATCAATTCCCGAAAAAGCGCCGCCAGCAATAAATAAAATATCTTTCGTATTTACTTCTATAAACTTTTGTTCGGGATGTTTTCTTCCTCCTTTTGGCGCCACATTTACCACAGAACCTTCTAATAATTTTAATAAGGCCTGTTGAACGCCTTCACCAGAAACATCTCTAGTTATAGAAGGGTTATCGCCCTTTCTTGCTATTTTATCAATTTCATCAATAAAAACAATTCCTTTTTCGGCTTTTTCAACATCATAATCTGCTGCCTGCAACAACCTACTTAAAATACTTTCTACATCTTCACCTACATAACCCGCTTGAGTTAAAACGGTTGCATCGACAATAGAAAAAGGAACATTTAACATTTTTGCAATGGTACGTGCAATAAGTGTTTTTCCTGTACCCGTATCTCCTACTAAGACAATATTACTTTTCTCTATTTCAACTTCATTATCATCGTCATCCTTTGTCTGCAACAATCGTTTATAATGATTGTAAACAGCTACAGACATTGAGCGTTTTGTGTCTGTTTGACCGATGATATATTGATCGAGAAACTCTTTTATTTGTTTAGGCTTCTTAAGAATTAAATCTTTAGACAAGCTAGAAGATTTTGTATCAGAAACTTCTTCTTCCACAATCCCGTGAGCTTGTTCTATACATTTATCACAAATATGTGCATCCATTCCTGCTATTAGCAAATCTGTTTCTGCTTTTTTACGGCCACAAAATGAACATTCTAAGTTTTCTTCTTTAGACATTATTCTTGTTTTTTTTGCTACTATTTACTAACTTCTTTTCTTGTTAATATTTCATCAATCATTCCATATTCTTTGGCTTCATCGGCTTTCATCCAGTAATCTCTATCGGAATCACTATGCACCTTTTCAATCTTTTGTCCAGAATGACTCGAAATAATTTGATACAATTCATCTTTCAACTTTAAGATTTCTCTTGCTGTAATTTCAATATCAGATGCTTGACCTTGAGCCCCTCCTAAAGGTTGGTGAATCATAATTCTAGAATGCGGCAATGCAGAACGTTTTCCTTTTTCTCCAGCACACATTAAAACAGCTCCCATAGAAGCAGCCATTCCTGTACAAATCGTAGCAACATCTGGCTTTATAAATTGCATGGTATCATAAATTCCTAAACCGGCATAAACACCTCCCCCTGGAGAATTAATATAGATTGAAATATCTTTATTGGCATCTACACTTTCTAAAAATAATAATTGCGCCTGAATAATGTTGGCAACTTGATCATTGATCCCAGTTCCCAAAAAGATAATCCTATCCATCATTAATCGTGAAAAAACATCCATTTGAGTAATGTTCATTTGACGCTCTTCCATGATATAAGGCGTTAAACTGCTTGTTATTTTACCGTAATAGGTACTATTTATACCGTGATGTTTCGTTGCGTATTTTTCGAATTCCTTTCCGTAATCCATCTTTCTAATCTTTTTAATTGTTTTACTGTAAATATAAGAACTATTTTGTTACAGTTTTTGGCAAAAAAACCTGAATATGGTATTTAGGTTTTTGTTTTAATAGCACACCTTTTATAAATTGCACTAGCTACTTTCAATAAAAATATATTTTTATTTTGGCGCTGCCGCTAAGGGTGACCTTTTAAATATTAATTATTTATATACTTCTTTTACAAATTCTTCATAAGTAACTTTTTTTGTTTTAAAAGACATCTTTTCTTTATAAAACGTTACTAATTTTTGACTTACTAATTGGTCTTGTAATTTTTTAGCCTCTTCCTTGTTTGCCAATATTCTTGCAGCGATATCATCCAATTCCTTTTCTTCCGGATTTGAGTTACCAAATTGGGCCATTTGTGTGCGTATAAATCCTTTTGCATAGGTTACCAATTCTTGATAATCTAATTTAATATCATTATCTTTCATAATCTTACCTTCGATTAATTGATAACGCAATCCTTTTTCTGATTTTGCATAATCTATTGCTGCCTGTTCTAGAGAAATTTCTTTTTCACCAGAAGTAGTTAACCATTTTTGCAAAAATTCTGCTGGCAAATCAAATTTAGTGGTTTCCACTAAATGCTCGGTTACGGCATTTAAAAGTTGTTGGTCTGCTTGTTCTTTAAATTGTTTTTCAGCGTCTTCTTTAATCTTATTTCTTAAATCAGCTAACGATTTCACACTCCCGTCTACAAATAATTTATCAAACAACTCTTGATCTAACGTTGCCAATTCAATGTCCGTAATTTCTTCAACAGTAAAAGACACCTTGATATCTAAACCGTGAACATCTTCATGAGGAATGCCCAAAGCAGTTTGCATTTTATGCTCATCCTCAAATAAATCTTTCGTTTTCACCTCTATAACCTCACCTACTTTCGCGCCAAGGAATTTTTTAATGTTTGCTTTCCCTTTCAAGTCTTTTATAGCAATGGTTGATTTTTTATCAACATCAGATCCATTAGAAAAAGTTCCAGTTACGTTTGAGCGTTCTGAAACAACCTCTCCAGCAGACATTTTTCCATAACGAGATTGTAAATTTTCTACCTCTTTATCAATCAATTCTTCAGCTGCCACAATATTGTATTGAGTAACTTTCTTTTTTGATTCTAAATCAAGTTCAAATGTTGGCGCTAAACCTACTTCAAATTCGAAAGAAAACACTTCTGTGTCCCAAGTGAAATCTTCTTTAATTCTAGGCAATGGATTACCTAAAATATCTAATTTCTCTTCGGTTAAAAATTTATTTAATGATTCTTGTAAAAGCTTATTAACCTCATCGATCATTATCGATTTACCATATTGTTTTTTTACCATTCCCATAGGTACTTGACCTTTTCTAAAACCAGGAATGTCTGCTTTTTTACGATAATCTTTTAACAGTTCTGCTACTTTTGCCTGATAATCTTCAGCAACAATATCAATTTTTATAACTGCATTTAATGCGTCTACGTTTTCTTGTGTAATATTCATTATATCTAGTCTCTAATTCTTAAAAAAATAGAGTGCAAAATTAATCATTTTAATCTACACTCCAAAGGTTTAAACAGTACTATTTCAGTTAATTTTGGGCTTTATCTCGGGAAATCGAGGACAAAAACGACCTAAATATGGTTAGTAAAATACTAAATAGCAAGGCCGTAAAAAATCCGCTAACCGTAAAACCATCAACTAAATTCCCGGCAAGCATAATTATAATTGCATTAATCACAAACAAGAACAACCCAAAAGAAACAATGGTTGCTGGTAAGGTGAAAAAGATAAGTAGTGGACGAACGAACATGTTTAACAACGAAATAACAATAGCTACCCATATAGAAGTCACAAAACTAGCTACTTTAATCCCTGGTAAAAGGTGAGCCAAAAAGATTACTGCGATCGCGGTGACTAGTATTTTTAATAATGCTTTCATTTTTTGTAATTTTAACATCCCAATATAGAACCAAAATTATACCAAAAAAAAACAGCTGCCAAATATGCAGGTTAGAGGACGTTATTATTTATTCGCTAGTTCTTCTACAGCCTTGCGCTCTAACTCTGCTTGAAACTCCTCCATTACCGGCTTCACAGTGCTTTCGGGCAAATCAGACACCTTAATATACATTAATCCGTCAATGGCATTATTGAACTTCGGATCTACATTAAAGGCTACCAATCGAGCATTTTGTTTCACATATTTCTTTATTAAAACAGGGATTCTCAGAGCGCCCGGCTCTATTTCATCAATTATTTTATCGAATTTTTGCATATCCGCTTTGGTGGAATCGAACACAAAATCTTTATCGGCATCTTTTAATTTTACTTTAAATTCTTTCTTCGGATTAATATATTGTGCAATATACGGGTCGTAATAATGAGATTTCATAAACTCAATCATCAAGGATTTTGAAAATTCAGAAAACTGATTACTAATACTCACACCCCCCATTAAATATTTATATTCCGGATACCGCAAGGTGACGTGCACAATTCCTTTCCACAGCAAAAACAGTGGCATGGGTCTTTGTTGGTATTCCTTAATAATAAAAGCCCGCCCCATTTCTATAGTACTTTCCATCATATTATACAATTCTGGTTCAATCCTAAAAAGTGTATGAATATAAAAACCCGCTATCCCATGCTTTCTATAGATCTCTTTGCCAAATCCCATTCTATAAGCACCAACGAGTTTTTTTTCTAAGGAATCCCATAAAAATAAATGGTGATAAAATTTATCAAACTTATCTAAATCAATCGCATTATTGGTTCCTTCCCCCACCTCTCTAAAAGTAATTTCCCTTAACCTTCCTATCTCTTGTAATAGATTTGGAATTGACTTCGCATCAGCAAAAAAAACTTCATAATTCTTGCTTTCCAATAGTCTACCTTCATTTTGTCTTAAAGAATCTACTTCTTTTATAAAAGAGTTTCTGTTCTTTTGAGGCGTAATTTGTTTTGCTTTTTTAGGGATTTTTAAATTTTTTGGTGATAAGAAAAGCGGCTTTTTTCCATAAGAATTAGACAACATGTATGTTTTTTTTCTCAAAAAATTATAGAAAGAATTAATGTCTTTATATTCTTTTTGATCATTCACGGAAATAGGTTTTCCTATCCTCACTTTGATCACTCTATTTTTTTGCGAAACAACTTCCGAAGGTAACTTTGCTGTTCTAAAGGTGTCACTTAGTTTCGATAACACGTAAAAAAACTTACTATTTTTCGCATGAAAATAAATAGGAATCACTGGAACATTGGCTTTTTTTATTAGCTTTACAGCTCCCAATTCCCAAGGTTTATCAACAAGTAATCTCCCATCTCTGTATGTAGAGACCTCTCCGGCAGGAAAAATCCCCAAGGGATTTCCTTCTTTAAGGTGTTGTAAAGCTTGTTTTATTGCGGTAATACTCGATTTTGCGTCCTTATGGTTTTCAAACGGATTTACAGCTAAGATATATCCCTGTAAAGGGTCTATTCGATGCAATAAAAAATTGGCAATTATCTTATAATCTGCTCTCTTTTCAAGTAATAATTTTAGTAGTAAAACACCATCAATTCCACCGAGAGGGTGATTGGAAATGGTAATAAAAGAGCCCGTCTTTGGAATTCTTTTTAAATCGTCTTCCGGAATCTCGAACTCAATTTCAAATTCATTTAAGATGGCATCCAAAAAAAGACTTCCCTTCTTCGATTTGTGTTTATTGTAAATCTCATTTATCTTGGAGATTCTAAGTACTTTTAAAAGAATCCAACCAATAAAGGTGCCCAAAAAACTAAATTTACTGGCTCCCAAAACTTTGGCAATTTCTTTAGATGTAACTAAACTCATTAAAATAAAAATTTGGCGTAGCTACAAAATTACTTAAAAAAATAGAACTTACCATTTTTAACTTTGTTTAACTACAATTTGCACCGTCTCTTTATTTATTTGCGTTAATAAAGACTTCCCTTTCTTGTTAATTTCATCAAACGTTTTATCATTGAAGTGTCGAACAGTAAATAAATCTACATGCTTTTGAAAATCTACTTTAAATACGGTTTTTATCTCATTATAAAACGCGTCAAAAGTATTGAATTTATCATCTATACACACCGAAAAACTAATCGCAGAATTCTGAATTAAATTCACTTTTAGTTGGTGCTTGTGTAATATAATAAAAAGATCGGCAATGTTATTTTCTACCATAAAGGAGAAATCCAACGAAGAAATAGAAACAATTACTTGATTCTTTTTCACAATAAAACAAGGAACAAGTGGCAACAACCGAACGCCTTTACTCACCTTTGTTCCGGCTAAACCCAACTCCTTAAAAGAACGAACATATAACGGAATATCTTTATTCTGCAACGGCTGAATGGTTTTTGGGTGAATCACAGACGCTCCGTAAAAGGCCATTTCTATAGTTTCTTCATAAGAAATTTGCTCTAATAAAACGGTATTTTCAAAAACTCTGGGATCTGCATTTAAAACCCCTTGAACATCTTTCCAAATGGTTACACTCTCTGCATTTAAACAATAAGCGAAAATTCCAGCAGTATAATCAGAGCCTTCTCTTCCCAAACTTGTAGTGTTTTCTGTATCATTACCCGCAATAAACCCTTGTGTAATATTTATTTTATTTCTGTCTAAGTTCGTTGAAATAACAGTTTCTGTTAATTCCCAATTTACTTTTGCATCTCTGTAATTGCTATCTGTTTTTATGTAATTTCTTACATCGAACCAATTATTTTTTACGCCAATCTTCACTAAATAAGCACTGACGATTTTGGTAGATAACAATTCTCCAAAACAGATAATTTGATCGTATACATAATTATATCTTCGCGAAGTGTTTCTAGCTAAAAACCAGCCTAATTCACCTAAAAGAATTTCTATTTCTTTATAGATAGCATCGTCTTTTTTAAACAATTCTCTCATTATGTTTTTATGATATTCCTCTATAAACGTTAATTTAGCGCTTAAGTCATCACTTTTCGCATAATAGGCTTCGATTACTTCCTCAAAAGCATTGGTCATTTTTCCCATTGCAGAAATAACCACTAAGGTTTTTGAGGTTCCTTCTTTTTGTAAGATTCTAGAAATATTTACAACTCCCTGGGCATCTTTTACAGAAGCACCTCCAAATTTAAAAATTTTCATTGCGCATTATTTTTGACGAATTTTTGCAAATTATCTTCGTCCATATGAACAACAGACCAACCTTTTAATAATTTCGCTCCCGTACTTTCGTAAAAGTCTATGGCATTTTTATTCCAATCTAAAACTTCCCAAGCAACTCTTTTTACACCCAACCCATGTGCATAATTTAGCACCGCTGTGTAGAGGGCTTTTCCTACGCCTAATTTACGTTTACTTTGCGTTACAATTAAATCTTCTAAATGAATTGCTCTTCCTTTCCAAGTAGAATAGCGCTCGTAAATAAAGGCAATTCCAATAATGATCTTATTTTCTTCTGCAACAAATATTTTAAACTTTGGTTTTTCAGAAAATCCATCAACGATCAAATCCTCAACAGTCACATCAACGGCATTAGGCTCATTTTCAAAAACAGCTAATTCTGTAATTAATCCTAATACAGATTGCATATCCTCTACAACGGCATTTCTAATAGTAACACTCATATTTTTTATATTAATGGGCTAAGATAAATCATTTAAAATCAACTTAAAATAAATAAATGTTTTGAACACTTGTTTCATTTTTGTTTAAATTTTACTCCAATAAAATAAATCACGAAAACGTTGTAGCAAACTAAAAAAGGTAGGATATTTGTATGCGGGTAAACTCAACAAATGGCCAAAAAAAATCAAACTTTAGGAGAATTTATTATTGAACATCAAGAATCATTCAAATTTTCTTCTGGAGAATTGTCTCAATTATTAAATTCTATAAGACTGGCTGCTAAAGTAGTAAATCACGAGGTAAATAAAGCTGGTTTAGTAGATATTACGGGTGCTGCTGGCGACACCAACATTCAAGGAGAGGACCAACAAAAACTAGATGTTTACGCAAATGACACCTTTATAAAAACCATTACAAATAGAAATATTGTTTGTGGAATTGCGAGTGAAGAAGAAGATGATTTTATTATCATAAACAGTCGAGATGAAAATCATCAAAATAAATATGTGGTGTTAATAGATCCCTTAGATGGCTCATCAAACATTGATGTAAATGTTTCTGTAGGAACCATTTTTTCGATTTACAGACGTATCACTCCAATTGGAACAGCTGTTCAATTAGAAGATTTTTTACAAAAAGGGAACAAACAAGTAGCTGCGGGGTATATTGTTTATGGTACCTCTACCATGTTGGTTTATACCACGGGGAATGGTGTAAACGGATTTACATTAAATCCTGCTTTAGGAACATGGTATCTATCTCACCCAAACATGCTATTTCCTTTAGATGGTCAAATCTACTCTGTAAATGAAGGAAATTATTTAGATTTCCCTGAAGGAATTAAAAAATACATCAAATATTGCCAAGCAGAGAAGGACAACCGTCCTTATACCAGCAGATATATTGGATCTCTGGTTTCCGATTTTCACCGAAACATGATTAAAGGGGGTATTTATATGTATCCTAAAAGCACCAAAAACCCAAATGGTAAGTTGCGTTTATTATATGAATGCAACCCTATAGCATTGATTGCTGAGCAAGCTAACGGAAAAGCCAGTGATGGACTAACAAGAATCTTAGATATTGCACCCACAGAATTGCATCAGCGTGTTCCATTTATCTGTGGAAGTAAAAATATGGTAAATAAAGCTGAAGAATTTATGCGCAAAGCAGAGTAATAAGCTAGCTCTATTTGGGTATCAATTATCCAAACCAGAACTTCTTGTAAAACCGCTTTATAATGAGTAATTTTACAGATGTAAATTTTACACTAACTTTATTAAACAATATACTTATGGCATTTACTTTACCAGAATTGGGCTACGCTTATGATGCGTTAGAACCAAATATCGATGCAAGAACCATGGAAATACACCATTCGAAACATCACCAAGGATATACCAACAATCTAAATAATGCAATTGCAGGAGCAGAATTAGAAGGGAAATCTATCGAAGATATTTTAACAAATTTAGAGATGGAAAACAAAGCGGTAAGAAATAACGGTGGTGGATTTTACAATCACTCTTTATTTTGGTCTGTGATGAATCCTGAAGGAAAAGGATCTTTATCGGGAGATTTAAAAGAGGCTATTATTGACGCTTACGGTTCAGTAGACACTTTTAAAGAAACCTTCTCTAAAGCAGCGGCAACACAATTTGGTTCTGGCTGGGCTTGGTTGTGCGTGCACAAAGGAGGTAAAGTAGAAGTTTGTTCTACACCAAACCAAGATAACCCTTTAATGCCAGGTGTTGCTTGTCAAGGGACTCCTATTTTAGGAATCGACGTTTGGGAGCATGCTTATTACCTAAACTACCAAAACAGAAGACCCGATTATATCAATTCATTTTTTAATGTGATTAATTGGAACGAAGTGGCACGCCGTTACGCTGAGTCAAAATAATTTCACTTTCTACAAACCAAAAACAGTCAAAAATTTGTAATTAGTACAAATTTTTGACTGTTTTTTTTGCTACTCCCTTAATAAGCTCTTTTATCGTTTCCTTCATAGAAATTAATAAAAGCCTGGTTCACAACACGATTCCCTCCGGGTGTTGGGTAGTCTCCTGTAAAATACCAATCTCCCAGGTTATCTGGACAAGCGATATGCAAACTCTCTACCGATTGGTAAATCACCTCAACTTGTGCCTTAATGTCTTTTGTTTTTAACATTTGAGCAATCTTATCGGAAATTTCTTCAGGACTAAAAGGTGCATAAATTTCTTTTACAAAGTTTATAATTTCAATATCCTTTTTACTTTGCTGCTCTTTACTCTTATTATAAACTTGATCTACAATATAATGTTGATTGGTCTCTTTTATAAGTTCAATAGCTGCTTTAAAAGCAATAAAATCGTCAATTCTTGCCATATCAATTCCGTAACAATCCGGATAACGAATTTGAGGAGCAGAAGAAACCACGACAATTTTCTTTGGATGCAATCTGTCTAAAATTTTAATAATGCTCTTCTTTAATGTAGTTCCACGAACAATACTATCATCTATGATCACCAAATTATCGGTGGGTTTAACTACGCCATAAGTAACATCATATACATGCTCTACCAAATCATCACGTGAGTTATCATCGGCAATAAATGTTCGCAGTTTTACGTCTTTAATTGCAATTTTTTCAAATCGTGCTCTTTCCGATAAAATTTCAGTAACTCTTTGAGCAGATAATTTTGTGCCACCAGCTAAAATTTTAGCTGTTTTCTGACAATTTAACAAATCTTCGGCAGCTTCTGTCATTCCGTAAAAAGACGTTTCTGCAGTATTTGGAATAAATGAGAAAACAGTATTTGCGATATCACTATTAATAGATTTCAATACTTGAGGAAAAACTAATTTTCCTAAATTTTTACGTTCTTTATAAATTGAGGCATCACTCCCTCTAGAAAAGTAAATCCGCTCAAAAGAACATGATTTTTTTTCTCTTGGTTCTAAAACTTTTCGAATAGACGTTTCTCCACTTTTTTTTATAATTAGTGCATGGCCCCTTTCCAATTCTTGAACTTTATCTATAGCCACGTTAAAAACCGTTTGAATTACAGGTCTTTCCGAGGCTACAACCACCACTTCATCATCTTCATAAAAATACGTAGGTCTAATTCCGTTGGGATCACGCAAAACAAAAGCATCTCCGTGTCCTACTAAACCGGCCATTGCATAGCCACCGTCCCAGTTTTTTGAAGATCTTTTTAATACTTTTTTCAAATTTAAATGTTCTTCAATATACGGAGAAGCATTTTTCTTATTAAACCCTTTTTCTTTGGCTTTTTGATATAATTCTGCAACTTCATCTTCTAAGAAATGCCCAATTTTCTCCATCACCGTAACGGTATCTGTAAACTCTTTTGGATGCTGACCTAACTCGACCAATTCTTCTAATAATTGTTTAGAATTTGTCATATTAAAATTCCCTGCAACAATTAAGTTTTTATGTTTCCAATTGCTTTGACGTAAAAAAGGATGTACACTTTCGATGCTGTTTTTACCAAAAGTTCCATAACGAACATGACCTAAAAACAAGTTCCCAACATAAGGCATATTTTCCTCCTGCCAAGCAACATCGTCTTTTCTAGATGGGTTTTCATCAAGAACACCATTTAAACGCTCATTAATTTGAGCAAAAATATCTTGAATTGGCTGCGATTTATTAGATCGAACACGGCTAATATACCTTGTTCCAGGTTTAACATTAAATTTTACACTTGCAAAACCAGCGCCATCTTGACCACGATTGTGCTGCTTTTCCATTAATAAATACATTTTATTGATTCCATAAAAGGCAGAACCGTATTTATCTTTGTAGAACTGCAGAGGTTTTTTTAATCGAACCAGTGCAATTCCACATTCGTGTTTAATAGCATCACTCATGGATATTTATAGTTTTTAGGTTGGGTTGTGGTTATTTATGATCAAAAAAAAAATCCGCAGTAAAACCTGCGGATTATAATTAAGATATTGCTATATCAAATTGCGTTAACTCTCTAAAAGATTGCAAACGAACTCTAACTTCTTTTGCGGTAAGCTCCTGCATTCGTTCTGTGCCAAATTTTTCTACACAAAACGAAGCTAGATTAGAACCATAAATAACGGCATTTTTCATGTTTTCAAAGGAAATATCCTCAGTTTTCGCTAAATATCCGCAGAAACCTCCAGCGAAAGTATCACCTGCTCCTGTTGGGTCAAAAACATCTGCTAAGGGCAACGCTGGTGCAAAAAACATATTTCCATTATCAAATAACAAAGCGCCATGCTCTCCTTTTTTAATCACCACGTATCTAGGACCCATGGAATGGATTTTCTTGGCGGCATTAACCAATGAATATTCCCCTGATAGTTGACGCGCTTCTTCATCATTAATCGTAATTACATCTACACGTTTTAAAACGGTATGCAAATCTGTCAACGCAATGTCCATCCAAAAATTCATGGTATCTAAAACCACTAATTTTGGTCTTTTTGCCATTTGGTCTAAAACAGATGCTTGTACTAACGGGTGTAAATTTCCCAACATCACGATACCTGCATCTTTATATGTTTCTGGAACTACTGGAGAAAAATTTTCTAAAACATTTAACTCTGTAATTAGAGTGTCTCTAGAATTCATATCATTATGATATTTCCCACTCCAAAAAAAGGTTTTCCCTTCTTTAATAATTTCTATTCCATCGGTATTAATTCCTTTAGAATTCATCATCTCTAAATAAGATGCTGGAAAATCGCCACCTACCACAGAAACAACTCCTGTTTCCACACCAAATTGAGAAGCTGCTAACCCCACAAATGTTCCAGAACCTCCTAAGATTTTATCTGTTTTGCCAAAAGGGGTTTCTATGGCATCAAAAGCGACAGTTCCTACTGCTAATAATTTACTCATTTTATTATTTTCTGATATTTCTGTAAAGGCAGAAATATTAATTTCGAGATGATCTTTATGATCAGATTCCTGCCTTTACAGGAATGGCAATCTAAAATTAATTCGTAATTTTGCTTTTTACAAAAGCAGTGTAATTACTGTGCAAAAATAAGTTTAAAAAATGACTATCAAAGAAATACAAGAAGAAATTGTTGACGAGTTTTCTATGTTTGATGACTGGATGGAACGATATGAGTATATTATTGAACTTGGTAAATCATTGCCTTTAATTGACACAGAGTTTAAGCTAGATGAAAACTTAATAAAAGGCTGCCAATCTAAAGTTTGGTTGTATTCTGAATTGGATCATGATACTATAAAATATTCTGCAGATAGCGATGCCATTCTTACAAAAGGAATTGTAGCGTTATTATTACGGGTATTTTCTAAACAAAAACCCGCTGCTATTTTAGAAGCAGACATGGGTTTTATAGACCGAATTGGGTTAAAAGAACACCTATCGCCCACAAGAGCTAATGGATTGGTTTCTATGATAAAGCAAATAAAACTGTACGCTATTGCACAACAAACAAAAATATCAAATTAAAAAATAAAGTAATGACAGATAAAGAACTAGAAGAAATTGGTGATAAAATTGTACGCGTTTTAAAGACAATATACGATCCAGAAATCCCAGTAGATATTTATGAATTGGGTTTAATTTATGATGTATTTGTCAATGAAGACAACAATGCTAAAATTTTAATGACCTTAACATCTCCCAATTGCCCCGTAGCCGAAAGTTTACCCAGGGATGTGGAGGATAAAGTAAAAACATTAAAAGAAGTAAAAGATTGCGAAGTAGAAATCACCTTCGATCCTGCTTGGACGTCAGAAATGATGAGCGAAGAAGCGAAATTAGAATTAGGAATGCTTTAAATAGCTAAATTCGTAAAACCAAAATAATTACGTGTAAGCTTAAAGTTAAAACTAATAAAAATATGGAAGAAGAAATCATTAATAGGGTGGGAAACAGTAAATTAGTGACCTTTGATTTAGAGGAGTATTATCCTGCCGGAAAAAGAATACTTTTCGATATTAAAGAATGGCTGTTTGAAGAAATTATTTTGAAGGAAAAAGATTTTAGAGCTTCGGTAAAAAACCACGATTGGTCTCAATATCAAGATAATTATGTAGCGCTTACTTGTTCTTCGGATGCTATAATTCCTTCTTGGGCTTTCTTATTAGTGGCTGCAGAACTCGCAGATTTCGCGAAAAACATCGTGGTTGGAAACTTAGAATTACTAGAAACAGTCATCTTTAATGAAACCATTAATCGTTTTGATTTGAACGGTTTAAAAGACAAGCCTGTTATTATCAAAGGTTGTTCCGAGAAATTAATACCCCCTTCTGCTTACACCTTACTAATCCAAAAATTACAACCCATTGCTAAATCTATCCTATTTGGTGAAGCGTGTTCAACCGTTCCTTTATACAAATCTAAAAAATAGGTTTCTTTTTACTCTTTATTTTTATTGCCCCTTTCATCAAAATGAAAAACTTGCTAGCCTTAATTTTTCTTTTTTTTTCTCTTGGCCTTTTAGCCCAGGAGAAAAAAAAAGATAGTATTCAAAAATGGAAAGTTCACGGGAAATTATTGTTTCAATTTAACCAAGCAAATTTTAGTAATTGGATCTCTGGTGGACAAGACAATGTTTCTGGTAATCTAGCTATTAATTACGATTTTAACTACAAAAACAACCGCTGGAACTGGGACAATAAATTTATTACGGGTTATGGATTAAGTCATATTAATGGTGAAGGCTTCAGAAAAACAAACGATCGCTTTGAATACAACTCTCTTTTAGGTTTAAAATCTCAAGGATATTGGTTCTTTTCCTTTATTCTGAATTTCAAATCACAATATACTCGTGGGTTTGATTATTCTAAAACCCCCAACACTTCAGTGTCAGATTTTTTATCACCCGCCTATTTAACCCTGGGACCGGGATTTTTATGGAAAAAATCAGATGACTTCAGAATAAATATTGCGCCTGCAACCATTAGATATACTTTTGTAAACGACTTGTTTTCAGGGCAATTTGGGGTTAAAGAAGGTCGCAATACTAACTTCGGCTTTGGCTTTAACCTCTCTGCTTTTTACAAAACCGATATCATGGAAAACATAAATCTAGAAAATATTCTAGCGGTGTATTCAGATTACTTAGACAACCCCGAAAACATTGATATTGAGCATCAATTGAATTTCTTTTTCAAAGTTAATAAATTCATTAATATGAATATTACGCTGCATACCATTATCGATTCAAATGCATCTAGTAAAATTCAGTTTAGAGAATTGTTTGGTATGGGGGTAAACTATTCATTCCATAAAAAAGTAATTTATCAGCTAAACAGTTTTTAATTTTAAAAAAAATGATTATTTTTTCTTAAAAATTAAGAGACCATGAAAACATCAATATTTATATGCCTGCTCTTTTTTGCATTTACAGCTACAGGGCAAGATAGAGAAGAGTTAAAAAAGGCTTTACAAAGCAAAAAAGATTCCATTTCAAAACTCACAGAAAACATAAAAACCATTCAGACTCAACTAGACGCACTTCCAGGTTGGAGAATAGGTGCTTTTGGCACCATTGGAGGTAATGTATCTGGTTTTAACCATTGGTATTCTAAAACGGCTCCAAACTCTTCTGCAGGAAATATTGGGATTACAGTAAATGCGTTTGCTCATTTAATTAATGATGCCTTCTTTTGGAGGAATTCTACAAATGTAAATGTAGGTTGGGTAAAACTAGATGACAAAGATAACCCCACGGATCGTGAAGATTTTGAAACGGCGACGGATGTTTTTACGCTTAGCTCTCTATACGGAAGAAGGTTAAGCAACCAATGGGCTTTATCTGCATTAGGCGAATACCGAACAACGCTATTAGATAATTTTAATGATCCAGGATATTTAGATTTAGGGCTTGGATTTACCTGGACGCCGACGAATAATTTAGTGGTGGTTATTCACCCAGGAAACTACAATTTTGTCTTTAGTACCGGAGCAACTATTTTTGAATCTTCATTAGGAGCAAAAGTCATGACAGATTATTCAACTAAAATTGGTGCTGTTAATTTAAAATCTAATTTATCGTTATTTCAAAGCTACAAAACCTCCAATTTTTCTAACTGGACTTGGACCAACTCGGCTGGCTATACTTTTTGGAAAGGAATTGGGCTTGGTTTTGAATTTGGTTTACGCAAAAATAAACAAGAGGCTTTAACGGCGGCTTTAGCAAACTATCTTTCCAATGTAATTACTGCACAAACAACACCAACATTTAGCAATGTTGCTAATAAACTACAATCGTATTGGTTGGTTGGAATCAATTACAACCTATAAAAGTTATAATTATTAAACCTCGTCAGAAATGATGAGGCTTTTTATTTTACTTATTTTAGCCATCTAAATTTCTGTTGATGACCTTATTAATAATTTATGCAAGTATTTCAATTTTCTTTTCTTTTTTATGTTCTATTCTTGAAGCCGTTTTGCTTAGCATCACGCCCACCTTTATCACCATAAAAAAGAGTCAAGGAAACCAATACGCAACAGAACTAGAAGCCTTAAAAAAGGATGTAGACAAGCCTCTTATCGCTATTTTAACCATCAACACCGTTGCCCATACTGTAGGCGCAATTTTAGTTGGAGTGCAAGCTAAAGTTGCCTATGCTGAAAATTATGGAAGCAACCTAACGTCCATTGCCGGAATTGAAATTAATGAGGACATCATGGTTGGAATTGTATCTACGGTTATGACGGTTCTCATTTTAGTTGCTTCAGAAATTATTCCAAAAACAATTGGAGCTACTTACTGGAAACAACTCGCTAAATTCACATCAAAAGTATTAAAAATTATAATTTTCCCATTAAAATACACCGGCCTTTTGTGGGGTCTACAATTAACCACTAAATTAATTGGGGGCAAAGGACATGGAAGTATTTTGAGTAGAGAAAGCTTCTTAGTAATGGCAGATATGGCTGAAAAAGAAGGTGTTTTTGAAAAGTCTGAAGGAAAAGTGATCCGTAATTTACTAGGCTTTAATGGAATAAAAGTAAGAGAGGTCATGACACCACGATCGGTTTTAGAAACGACAAGTGAAGACAACACCATCCAATCTTTTTACGATCAGCATAAAACATTGCCCTTTTCTAGAATTCCAGTTTACACAAAGACTCCAGATGATATTTCTGGTTATTTTTTAAAAGACAATTTACTAGAAGCAATTATTAACGGAAAAGGAGAGGAGAAATTATTCTCTATTAAAAGAGCCATTTTAATAACAGATAGAGAGTTTTCTATTGCCGATTTGTTTGAAAAACTAATCAAAGAGAAAGAACACATTGCCTTAGTGGTTGATGAATATGGCTCGGTAAATGGTATTGTAACTCAAGAAGATGTTATAGAAACGTTGCTTGGTCTAGAAATTATTGACGAAAGTGACCATGTTGCCGATTTACAGCAATTAGCCCGAAAATCGTGGAAAAAAAGAGTGAAAGCCATGGAGCAGATAAAGGACGAAGATGTTGAAAAAAAATAAGATTCAAACAAGACAAAGCCTCAAGGAGTTCTTGAGGCTTTGTCTTTTGGTTCCTTAAGATTCTTCTACATATTCATCGTATAAGAAATCACTATAAGGGAATCGTTGCACATGAATTTTTCGTACTTCTTCATATGTTTTTTCTTTAAAAGCCTCTAAATTTTCTTTATTCAAAGCAGAAATAAAAATGGCCTCTTTATCAGAATCATTATTCATCCAGGTTTTTTTCCAGTCATCTAAGGTATAATATTCTTTTGTTTTTTCAGTAACCAAATCATCCGCTTTGATGGTCTTATGCTGATAGGCATCTATTTTATTAAAAATCATTAATGTAGGTTTATCGCCAGAGTCAATTTCATCTAAAACGGTATTTACAGAAGCAATCTGATCTTTAAAGTTAGGATGTGAAATATCTACCACATGCAATAACAAATCGGCTTCTCGAACCTCGTCTAAGGTAGACTTAAAAGACTCTACTAGCTGTGTTGGCAATTTTCTAATAAAACCAACCGTGTCTGTCATTAAAAAAGGAATGTTCTTAATAACCACTTTTCTAACCGTAGTGTCTAAGGTTGCAAATAATTTGTTTTCGGCAAAAACATCACTTTTACTAATTACGTTCATCAAGGTAGATTTCCCAACATTGGTATACCCCACTAAGGCAACTCGCACCATTTTTCCACGATTTTTACGCTGAACGGCCATTTGCCTATCAATGGTGAGTAATTTCTTTTTTAACAAGTTAATTTTATCGCGAATAATTCGTCTATCGGTTTCAATTTCTGTTTCTCCAGGACCTCGCATACCAATTCCCCCTTTTTGTTTATCAAGGTGAGTCCAAAGCCTACTTAGTCTTGGCAACATATATTGATATTGCGCTAATTCTACCTGAGTTCTTGCAGAACTTGTTTGTGCTCTTTGTGCAAAAATATCGAGTATTAAATTGGTTCTATCAAGAATTTTACAATTGAGAATTTTTTCTATATTTCTTGTTTGACCAGGTGATAATTCATCGTCAAAAATAGCAGTTCCAATATCGTTTGCTTCGATATAGTCTCTAACTTCCTCCAATTTTCCAGTCCCTAAAAAGGTTTTAGGATGCGGTCTTTCCATTTTTTGCACAAATCGTTTTACCACAAGTCCCCCTGCAGTAAAAGTCAAGAATTCCAATTCGTCTAAATATTCTTCAGATTTTTGTTCATCCTGTTGCTGAGTAATGACACCGATTAAAACGGCTTTTTCTGAACTAACTTCAATTTCATCTATCATAGTGCAAAAATACGAAGATTAGAATTGTAAACGCATAAAAAAACCCTTAGCAACTGCTAAAAGTTTTAAGAGACATTTCTATCTAGTAATAGGCAACCTGCACTAAGCACAAGTGTTTTTGACTACACTTTATAAAAGATTAAAAGACGTTCATACTTTCCTTTGAAAGCAACCCCGACATAGAACAACCATGTATTTAAAAAGTAACTATTTGAAATATAGAAAACTCTATTACTTTTTCAAAGAAAAAGCGTCTTTTAATTTTTGGTCATTTAAAATATATTTCTTGTATTTCCCATCTCTATATCGATAATAAATAAAAACAGGCATCAAAACAAAAGATAAAAAAAAGACCCCTAAACCCATGAATATTTGGGCTTTTTGGTGTTCTGTGTTAATTAGATAGCCACCAACAGTCATCCAAACTAGAAAAATAACAAATAATATTTTTACGAGTGTTTTCATGAATCTTTCTTATTTATTTTTATCCTGCCAACGGCAGACGGGTGGACACGCTTCAACTGCGTTCAACAGGCATTTAGCTTCCAGATGGTATCCATTTGGAGTTCATAAACTCACGATGGAAGTCTCCTGTTTTTAATCCTCTTTTAATTATGCAAATTTACAAAACAATATCTTTAAACTTCATTTTCCTGGAAATGAAATGGAATTGATTATTTTTACTTTTATAGATTCTTTGAAGACGTAAAAACAAAAACCATGAAGCCCAAAATTGTAATTGCACATCGAGGCGCCTCAGGCTACTTACCAGAACATACATTGGAAGCCAAAGTGATGGCTTATGGCATGAATGCAGATTTTATAGAACAAGATTTAGTCTTAAGCAAAGACAATATACCCATAGTAATTCATGATATTTATTTAGAGGATGTTACTGATGTTGCTATCAAATTTCCGCTACGAAAAAGAAAAGATGGACGATTTTATGTTATTGATTTCACCTTCCATGAATTGCAGACCTTACAAGTTCGTGAACGTTTTAACCCCAAAACTGGAGAGTCATTTTATCCGAATCGTTTTCCGAAAGGAAAAGGAAATTTTAAGTTGCATTCTTTTAAAGAAGAAATTGAATTAATTCAAGGTTTAAACGCATCAACAGGGAAAAATATTGGAATATATCCAGAAATTAAGGACCCCGAATTTCATCGAAGAGAAGGTAAAAACATCACCAAAATTGTTCTAAATGTTCTTACTGACTGCCACTACAACACAAAAAAAGACCCTTGTATGTTACAATGTTTTGATGCCAAAGAATTAGAAAGAATCAGAAAAGAATTAAAGTCTGAATTATTTTTAGTTCAATTAATTGAGTTTCCAGAAGAAACAAAACAATTAAAACATTTTGCAACGTATGCAGATGCCATTGGGCCTTGGTATAAGCAAATTTTAGATAAAAAAGAAAATAGTATTTGGAAATTCACCTCATTAGTTTCTGATGCACATAAATTAGATTTAAAAGTACATCCTTATACTTTTAGAGCAGATTCTTTAGATGAATTCTCTACTTTTGAAGAAATGATGCAAACCTTGTTGATTGATGCAAATATAGATGGCGCTTTTACAGATTTCCCTGATTTGGTTGTCAACTTTTTAAAAAAAATATAACGCGATGACTACAGAACTATATGCAATAAAACACACTAATAACCGATTAGATGTTTTTAATTCTAAAGAAAGCTTTTACAACTCTCAATGGTTTATGGATTTTGGAGAATTCGGATCGGAAGTCTTCAATTCAGAAGAAGAAATCTCCTATTCGATCACTAAAAAATTTCAGTTTTGGAAATGGAAAATGGTATTTACCATAAAAGATAGCAAAGAAAATGTACTACATTTAAATTCTCAAAACAACAGAAAAACAATCTATTCTATGGATGTTAATGACGTTACTTATGTCATAAAAACACATTACAAAAAGAAAAAATCTATCTACAAAAACGGAAAGAAAATAGCAGAAATCGATGAATCTTTTTCAGATGAAAACGTTAAAGAAAATAGTAAACTGCAACTTTTAGACAAAAAAGATTTAGCGATTTGTTTTTTATTATTTTCTTGTATAAAAATTGGTGAGACGGAACAAAAATCTTCCACTATTTTATCGAGTCAAAAGGAATTAGAACCCAATCAGCACCCCTGGTTTTAGGAGTATAAATTAACTAGTAAACTCAATTAATTTTCTGCGATAGGCAGTTAATAATTTAGATTTTGAAATAAAGCCTACATATTTTCCATTTTTAACAACGGGTAAATTCCATGCGCTGCTGTCTTGAAATTTCTTCATAATATCGGTCATTTTATCTATCTCTAAATCAATAATTTCTGGTGGATTTTGCATGACTTCATTTGCCATTACTTCCTCATACAGTTTCTGATTAAACATAATGGGCCGAAGATCGTCTAGCAAAATAATTCCTTTTAATTTATTGCTTTTTTCATCGAGTACGGGAAAAATATTTCGGTTAGATTTTATAACGGCTTGGTGTACAATTTGACCCAAATTCATTTTTACATTAATCGTAGCAAAATTTTTCTCAATTACTTTATCAATATCCATAAGCGTTAAAACCGCATGATCTTTATCATGCGTAATTAGCTCTCCTTTTCTTCCCAACTCCATAGAATACACAGAATGTGGGTGATACAGTTTTGTAAGACCAAAGGAAATCGTTGCTGTTAACATTAAGGGAATAAACAACTCGTAGCCTCCAGTAACCTCTGCAATTAAAAAAATGGCTGTTAAAGGCGCGTGCAAAACGCCCGCCATTAAACCTGTCATACCCGCGAGCGTAAAATTAGATTCGGAAACATGAAAACCAAAACCTAAATTATTAATAATTTTGGCCATACAATTCCCCATAATACTTCCCATAAAAAGGGTAGGCGCAAAAATACCTCCCACACCACCAGCACCAAAAGTAAGTGCACTTGCAATAATTTTAAAAAAAACCAATCCTGCTAAAAGTGAAATTACAATCCAAATATTAGACAAATCGAGATTTAAAAAATTATTTTCCAAGGCTTTCTCAGGATTTCCTGCAAGTAAATTATTGATCATATCAAAACCTTCACCATATAAAGGCGGAATTAAATACACCAAAATTCCAATAGAAATTCCGCCAAAAGCAATCCGTTTCAAAGGGGTTCCTAAATAGTCGAAAAATTTCTGAATTCGCTCATAAACTTCGGTAAAATAGATAGAAACTACAGCTCCCACAACTCCCAAAATAATATAAAATGGAACATCGGCAATTATAAATTTATCTTCTACTTTAAAAGGTAATAGTACGTCATCTCCTAAGAAAAAATACGAAGTTAAAATGGCAGAAAGCGAGGCTAATAATAAGGGCAGCATTGATGCAATTGTTAAATCTAAACTAAACACCTCAATGGCAAAGATAATGGCAGCAATGGGCGCTTTAAAAATAGAAGAGAGCGCTCCAGCGGCCGCACAACCAATTAATAAATTTCGAGTTGTTTGATTTACATGAAACATTCTAGCAATATTAGAACTTATGGCCGCACCTGTTGCAACCGTTGGTCCTTCTAAACCAACAGAGCCACCAAACCCAATGGTAATTGGCGCTGTTAAAATAGACCCAAACATCTGAAAGCGCTTCATAATTCCTTTTCGCTTTGAAATAGCAAAAAGAGTGGATGGAATTCCGTGACTCACTTTATGTCCAATACCGTATTTCATGATAAGATATACCAACGTAAAACCAACAATAGGGAATAGAAAATAAAAGGCATTATGGTAATATTGCACCAAATTCCCTTCTAATAAATGTTGAATAAAATGGGTTAAATTTTTTAAAAATACGGCAGCAACTCCAGAAGTAAATCCTACTAAAATACTTAATAGATATACAAATTGTCGATGAGAAATATGTTTATATCTCCAGATTAGAATTTTTGTGAATGTTTTTTTTATTCTTGGCATTTCTTATTTTCACACGTTGTTCTTATAAGTTGTTTCTCTTAGTTGAAGACAAATGAAACTTAAAAGCATTAAGTAGTTTTATATTGCAATTATTATGAGCTTTCTCCATGGCTTATAAAAGCACTTATTGAAATAGTATCCTTACCTATTTAGGTTATTCCTTGATAATACATCAGTTCCTAAATACTCATCATTTTTGTTGTAGTACCAAGCTCTATTTTTTGGCATTTTTATATGATTAATGGTTTCTAAATCACTTAATAAAATATATTCTCCGTCATTTTTAGTTTCGTCTTTAAAAAACTGATACACCTCCAACGCATATGTATTTGGGTTAAAATAGAAATACCAAGTATCTTTTCCAACACTTTGATCATAACTTACTTTTAACACCAAGTATTCTTTCTCTTGAAACATTTTTCGTTCCACTTTTTCGTGAATGATCGTCCCGTTATCTTTCAACTTCATGGGTAAACCATACAAAAAAGTGTAATAATTTTTTAATAATTTTGCGCGCTCACAGCTCAGACTGTGTTCCTTTTTAATGGCTTCAGACGGGTTTTCTTTTCCGTTAAAAAAAATACTGCAATCTGTTTTATGAATGGCGTATTCTGTGGTTATGGAGTCTCTTTCTGCAATCACTAAAAAGTATTCTTTGGGTATATTAATTTTAATTTTAGTTGTTCTAGCAACTTTCTCTGGAGTTTTCATCGTCACAAAAAATTCTCCGTCAAAAGTACTCCAATTGTTCCTTGAATCATGAAATTTTATGGATTTTTCTAATAATTCCTTTCCCGTGATTTCCTGTGAAAATCCTTGAAAAGCGCTTAAAAACGCAATAAAAATAATTAAACTCTTCATGTATCTATCATTCTAAAAATTAATAACTTAAGTCTTCCCCTCCCGATTCAGGTCTTTCAACAAGCCTAAAGCAAAGTAAACAATGAGAAAGGCACCGAGAACAATGCAAAGCCACATAAAAATAGTGGTTTCCCAGAATGCCGGCGTTTTTAATGATTCTTTATTCCTTTTAACTTTTGAAAAATTTGGAACAAAAACATCGTCAATTGCATCTGTTTTGTTAGAAATAAAGTTCCCCAAATCGTACGAAGGCTTTTTTAAACTGTGGTCAATCATAAGTTCATATTTTTTGTTCTGCTTTAAATTGGCAACAAGAAATATGGGTTTCTGGTATAATTGGATGCTTTCTACGACTAATGGCGGATTGTCTTGATTTTCTATTTCTATTCTAAATTCCTTTTCATGTAAAGCGTTTAAAACAAACGTATTTTTGTTTTTTGAATTTAGTTGAAATTCATCGACAACCTGGTCATAGATTTCAACCTGTTTGTTCACTTTATGTGTTTTTTTAACAATTACTTTTACATTTCGCAAAAAAAACTCGGTATTTATCTTAAAGGAAATACGATCAATTCTGTGGGCCTTTTCCGATTTAAATGTAAGCTGGGTTACCTTTCTGTTTTTGTCTGAAATAGTTTCCCTACTAAAACCATCTACTTCAATAAGGTTTTGTATGAAAAACCCACTTTTATAAACGCCAACATCGAGAATTTTAATAGGTAAAGAATTTTTATCATTAAAAATAATACGCAAATATTTATAGTTGTTTAAAGGGAAAAAAATGGTTTTCTCTACAGCAGTTTTTGTACTTGAACTTAAAGCGGTTAATGTTCTATTTGACACCAACCCAAACCAATCTAACTTATTATCACTCCCGCTAATACTATAGTTTTTATAGCTATTGGTGTTGGCAATTTGTAGCGTAAGGGTTTCTTCGATGAGCTCTTCTGAGTTTTCAATGATGATCGCAGTAATAGAATCTTTTATTGCTGTATTAGACGTTATTTTAATGCTATTAAATATTGAAAATGATTTATCTGTATTGTAAATTAAAACATAAGGAATCTCGAGTTTTTGAGCGTCTATAATTCTTAAATAATTAAAATTCTCATTGGTGGCAGCGCGCATTTCAGGAGTAAGCATTAATTTATGAAAACCATCTTGTGAGATCGTATCTAGTGCTCCTTTATGATTTTGGCTAAAACTTGCAAAAACAGTAAAAAAAACAAAAAAAGCAATTAAAATATTATATTTTTTCATCTTCAATTTTTATTTTGTTTTCAACCTTTTCATCTACTACTAACTTTCTAATTTTTTGATATACAAAGGAGATTACTAATATTAAAACCCCTAACAAGATAAAGGCTATAATTTTTCCTGTTTCAGAGACATTTTTAATATCATAAACAAAAAGTTTAACGATGGTTAATCCCAATAATGAAAGAGCTATAATTCTTAAATTTTTCCATTGCTTTTTAATTCCTATAACAAGGAAGATAAAAGAAAAAACTCCCCAAAGAATTGGATACCCTATTTTTACAATCTGAGCCTTTGTTCTACTTATTTCATGATGAACAAAATCTTTTTTCATATATAAATCTGCCTTAGAATCTGGAAACTTTTCGGCCAGCTCTGCGGTGTCTAGACCACTAAAAAAGTGTAAGCTATGAAGCATTATTTCATTACTTAAGATATATACCGTAGCAAAAACAAATATCCATGGCAACCATTTACTTTGTTTTGAGTTTATATTAAATAATGCGTTTGTCTTCTGAAACCATTGAAAACCAAAATAGACCAAACATCCTAAAACGATATAATGTAAGTAAAAAGCAACTTTAACATCTGTGTTATTTATAAAATTTACAATAATTTCACTACTTGGCAATACATAGAATGAAACAATATATAAAAAAACAGATCCCATACTTATAAGAAAGATTCCTTTATTAATTTTTTCATTCTTAAGCACACCGCTAAAGTATAGCAATACCGAAATAAATACAAAGTGGTATGTAATTGGCAAAGAAAGTGCAGAGGCTTGGGTAGAATAGAACTGAAGCGCTTGATAATATATTTCTAAAAGACCCGTGAAATAGGTAGCTAGGATGGCCAATAAAAAAGCAACTTTTCTGTAAAAGTGAAGGCCAATACCCGCAATTTTTGGATGAATCTCTTTTTCCTTTTTTAAGAGTAGATAGGTAAAAAATAGAGAACTGCTCACTACAAACCCAGCTATAAATAACCGATTTAACACAACCGCAAGTTCTTCTGATAATGCATAGCCTTTCCAGTCTACTAATAAACTAATTACAGCAAGTATTTGAACAACAACAGCCCCAATTTTAAAAGAACTAATTTTTGATTTTTGAGACACCCAAAATAAAAGCACTGCTTCAGCGGCCCAGAAAAGAGTAATTTGATTTCCATGAAACTGAATGGGAATTGTAAGCGTTACAAAGGTAAGTGCTAGACCAATTAAAAGATATATTGCGTTTTTATCTAGACCGAATTTCTTGTATAAAATAGCCGCATAAAGTACGTTGTACGCGCCTAGTAGTAGCGTAAATAACCCAGTGTAATTAGAATTCAAATCGTTAAGAATAACCATTCCAAAGCCAAAGAAAAAGAAGGTGTTTGCTGTTAAAATAATATATTCTATTAAAGAAAAATCGCCTTTATTTTTCAGATTGTATAAGACAATGGTAAGACTAAAAATAAAATAGAAAACTGCCGCAAAAATTAAAGCTCCAACAGAAGAAAAATTAGTCTTTCCTATATTAGTTCGTAACCAAAACACATAGAGTAGTAGTGTAAAAATAAAGGCTAAAATGGTTACCACTTTCCATTTTTTAAAATATGATATGGTTAAAATCCCTATGTTTAAAATAGCGCAATAAGTAAATAAAACAATATAGCTCCCTTCACCTGTGCTTAACATAAGAGGCACTGCAAAACCACCAATTAATGACAAAATCGCCAGTTCTTGACGGTTGTAAGAAACCGATAATAAGGTACTAAAAGCGGTAATAATTACCATAATAATAAAAGCAACTGCCTGACTAAACAATTGGTACTCATGAAATGCGATATAAATAGTAAGATAAAAAACACTAATTGCTCCAGCAACTAAGACCGAACTAAAAGCAGCATAATTTTTCTTTAATTTATGCGCAATGGTCATTACCAGAGAGCCGCATAAAACACCAATCCCAACTCTTGCAGGTTCATTAATCCAATCTTTATCTATTGCATATTTCACAAAGAAGCTAATCCCTAGGACCAAAATTAAAATCCCTAATTTATTAATTAAATTTTCTCCTATAAACTTTTCTAAATCGGGGTTTTTCTCTTTAAATGCCTGAATCCAAGGTTTTTTCGGAATCGATTTTTGAGCCTCTTTAAAACGTGTCTTAACAGGTATTTTATCTTCTGTGGTATAGGATAAATTTACAGAATGGTTGGCAATTGGAATCCCTGGTTTTTCTTCTGTTTTTTTAAGAAAAACGGCTGTTTTCTCTCCTGTAATGGAAGGTTTAATTATTTGTGGTGCTTCCAACTGTTGTTTAGAGGTTGTTTCTTCCTTCTTTTCGGTAACTTCGTTAGCACTTAATTTTTGGGTAAGAATTTGAATTCTATGATTAAATTTATCAATAGTGTCCTCTAAATTTTTAAATTTTTTATTGAGACTATTGTTAATTTTAATAAGAAAAAGAACAACTAGAATAAACAAAACAGATTCCATAAATCACCTATTTAATTAAATCAAATATACCTTTTTTAATTAAATTAAACATTATTACCAAATAACGCTCTATGCTTCAGAGGCCAATTTGTTTATTTTCCGAGAAATTAAAGTGCTCTTTAAATTGCTTTGCTAGGCAATTTTAATAAAAACAGAGAACCCTTTGAACAATGAAAAATGAGTCTTATGCCCTTCGATTTATTTTTGAATATTGAGTTTTAAACTCAATTCTTTTAATTGATTCTCGTCAATAAACGCAGGTGCGTCTATCATGACATCGCGACCAGAATTGTTTTTTGGAAAGGCAATAAAATCGCGAATTGTTTCTTGTCCTCCTAAAATAGCAACTAATCTATCTAAGCCAAAGGCCAAACCACCGTGTGGCGGCGCGCCATATTCAAAGGCATCCATTAAAAACCCAAATTGAGCTTTCGCATCTTCCTCAGAAAAACCTAAATGGCGTAACATGGTTGCCTGCATTTTTTTATCGTGAATTCGAATAGAACCTCCCCCAATTTCATTTCCGTTTAAGACCAAATCGTATGCATTTGCCTTTACCGCTCCCGGATTGGTTTCTAACAATTCCATCTGCCCAGGTTTTGGCGATGTAAACGGATGATGCATGGCGTGGTAATGCCCCGTTTCTTCATCCAATTCTAGCAATGGAAAGTCAATAACCCAAAGAGGCGCAAATACTTTTGGATCTCTCAACCCTAAACGTTCTGCCATTTCCATGCGCAATGCAGATAATTGTGCTCTTACTTTATTGGTGTTTCCAGATAATATACAGATTAAATCGCCCGCTTTTGCACCAGTAATTCCTGCCCATTTTGCTAAATCGTCTTGATCGTAAAACTTATCTACCGATGATTTAAATGTTCCATCCTCATTGTACCGCGCATACACCATTCCTAGTGCACCCACTTGCGGTCTACGAACCCAATCAATCAGTTTATCAATCTCTTTTCGAGTATATGAATTTAAGCCAGGAACCGCAATACCAACCACCAATTCTGCGTTATTAAAAACCGCAAAATCTTTGTGTTGTGTTACTTCGTTTAATTCGCCAAACTCCATTCCAAAACGAATATCCGGCTTGTCATTTCCATACAAACGCATCGCATCATCAAACAACATTCTTGGAAACTTCTCTATCTCAACATCGTTGATCTCTTTTAGTAAATGACGTGTTAAGCCCTCAAAAACGTTTAAAACATCTTCTTGCTCAACAAAGGCCATTTCACAGTCAATTTGTGTGAATTCTGGCTGTCTGTCTGCCCGTAAATCTTCGTCTCTAAAACATTTTACAATTTGAAAGTATTTATCCATTCCACCAATCATTAACAATTGCTTAAAAGTCTGTGGCGATTGTGGCAAGGCGTAAAACTGACCTTGGTTCATTCTTGATGGAACCACGAAATCTCTGGCACCTTCGGGTGTTGATTTGATTAAATACGGCGTCTCTACTTCAATAAATTCTTGATCAGACAAGTATTTACGGACTTCCATCGCTACTTTATGACGAAAAATCAAGTTGTTTTTAACGGGGTTTCTACGAATATCTAAATAGCGATATTTCATTCTAATATCTTCACCTCCATCAGTTTCATCCTCTATGGTAAACGGTGGAAGCAACGCTTCATTAAGTGTTTTTAAGTCAGAAACTAAGATCTCTATCGCTCCTGTTTTCATTCTTGAATTCTTCGATTCGCGCTCAATCACAGTGCCCGTAACCTGAATCACAAATTCTCTCCCTAAAGATTTCGCCTTTTCCATCATTGCTGCTGGCGTGCGTTCTTCATCAAAAATTAATTGTGTAATTCCGTACCTGTCGCGCAAATCAACCCACAACATAAACCCCTTATCACGCGATTTTTGAACCCAACCTGCCAAGGTAACTTCTGTATTTATGTGTGATGCTCTTAACTGGCCACAAGAATGACTTCTATACATTTTTTCTAAAATTTTAAAGTGCAAATTTAAAACTTAAAATCTGCTTGTGAAAGATTGATCTAATTTAGTTTTATCTTTGTTTTTATTTAATGGATTTATGAGTAAATTATATTTAGTACCAACGCCCATTGGTAATTTAGAAGACATGACCTTTAGAGCAGTTCGCGTTTTAAAAGAAGTTGATTTTATTTTGGCCGAAGACACCAGAACAAGCGGAAAACTATTAAAGCACTTTGAGGTTTCTACGCAAATGTATAGCCATCATATGCACAATGAGCACACGGCTATTAAAGGCGTTTTAAACCGATTAAAGACAGGAGAAACCTGCGCTTTGATTTCCGATGCAGGAACTCCGGCAATTTCCGACCCTGGTTTTTTATTAACCCGAGCCTGTGTAGAAAACGGAATTGAAGTAGATTGTTTACCCGGCGCAACGGCGTTTGTACCCGCTTTGGTAAATTCAGGCTTACCCAATGATAAATTTGTCTTTGAAGGTTTTTTACCCGTAAAAAAAGGAAGGCAAACCCGTTTATTATTATTGGCCGAAGAAGCCAGAACTATCATTTTTTATGAATCTCCTCATAAGTTAATAAAAACTTTAGGTCAATTTGTAGATTATTTTGGCGGAGATCGGCAAGTTTCGGTTTCGCGCGAACTCACAAAAATGTTTGAAGAAACAATTAGAGGAACCGCTATCGAGGTGCTAGCCCATTATACAAATAAACCTCCAAAAGGAGAGATTGTCATTGTGGTTGAAGGAAAAAAATAGTTTTTAAGGATTGAAAAAAGCTCTTAAAATTAGTGAAAAATAAAATTCACAAAAAAAGGAATAAAAAAATCGTGTCAGTTTACAGAATATCCCTTTATTTTTATTTGACTTTTTAGATTAAATTATCAAATTCAAAAAAATCATCAAACAAAAAGCACACTAAATGTTTAAAAAATCAATCCTTCTTTTTCTTTTTTCTCTTGGATTTGCCAACTGTCAAAAAAACCCTACGGTGGTGCTTCTAAAGCCGTCTAATTATTCCGAGGTTCTTAATCAAGAATTCACAGGAGAATTGGCTTTTAAAACCACTTCATATGTAGAGCAATATTGGCGTGTTGTTGGAAATACAGGTTTTAATAAAAGCATTTATAAAATTGCCGAAGAATTAGAAAAGGCAGGTTTTATCAAAGAAGAAAATGCATCAGCCGAAGAAAAAATCTCCTATAGAATTGAAAAACGTGCGTTGCAAAACCCCACTTGGGAATCTGTGAATGCAATAGTGACAATTGAAGGATCAGCAGTCCCTTTATTGCAACATGTGAGCAACAGAAACATGATTGCACTCAATTCTTTTAGTACTCCAAAAGAAGGCATCACTGCGGAAGTTATCTATATAGAAGATCTCAAAAAATTAAAAACCACCGATGTAAAAGGTAAAATTGTATTTGTAGAAACGAGTCCTTCTCGCGTTTTTAAAACGGCGATTACCAAAGGGAAAGCGGCTGGAATAATCTCTTATAGTAACCCGAGTTATTTGCAACCAGAAAAGAATACTACCTCTATTCAATTTCGTTCTATTCCTTTAGATATCATAAACAAACCTTGGGCAATAGCATTGTCTTTTGAAGCCAAAGAAAAACTAAAAAAGAAGGTAGCCAAAGGAAAGACAATTATACATGTTGTTGTAGAAACTAAAATATATCCATCGGAAGAATTAACTATTATTGCCAACATACAAGGGACTGATTTATTAAAAGAGCGTCTAGTTTTTAGTGCTCATATTCAAGAGCCCGGCGCAAATGATAATGCTACTGGAGTAGGCGTAGGTTTAGAAATGGCCACCCTAACAGCGAAACTTATTAAAGAGAAAAGGTTTAGCCCAAAACGGACACTAACATTTCTTTGGGGAGATGAGATATTATCTACTCGCAGATACGTGAAAGAAGATAGCCTTAGAGCACAAAATATCAAATGGGGAATTTCTTTAGATATGGTTGGCGAGAACACTCAAAAAACAGGTGGAACCTTCTTGATTGAAAAAATGCCCGATCCTAGTGCCATTTGGACACGTGGAAATGATAAACACACGGCATGGGGCGGAAGTAAAATGACCTTAGACCAAATGAAACCTCACTATTTAAACGATTTTTTAATTGATACATTTAAAGAACAAGGGGAAAAAGCAAATTGGGTGGTACAAACAAACCCCTTTGAAGGAGGAAGCGATCATGTTCCTTTTTTAAATGAAAACATTCCGAGTGTTCTCTTTTGGCATTTTACCGATCAGTTTTATCATACAGATAATGACCGAATGGATAAAGTGTCTAAATCTACATTAAAGAATGTTGGAACGGCCGCTTTAGTTGCCGCATATACCCTTTTAAATGCCAATGAGAACACCGCTAAATTAATCATAGAAAACACTGAAAACGCAGCTATTTCTCGGCTAAATGAGGAGTTCATACAAAGCAAGCGGGCGTTGAATAAAGGGGACTCTTTAGCAATCCAAATCAAAATAATTTTAGCTTGGAAAGATTGGTATATAAAATCTTTGGCCACCTCTTTGGAGATCACAAATACAACTAAACTTAAAATGAAAATAGCGAATTCACAAAAATTGGTTAACTCCATTTCCGATAAAATCATTAAAGAAATCAGTATAGATTAATCGTTAAATTAGGGAGGATTTTCACAAGAATCCACTTTCTATATTTTTTTATCCAAAAACCTAAAGATGTTTACCAACTTCAAAACCATGCTTCCCTAAATATTGATTTCCGCTTTCAATAGCATCTTCTTCTAAAGTGGTTCCCATAGAATCATTCCAGCGATTTAGATACCCAAAGAGAGAAATTACACCCAACATTTCTACAATTTCTCCTTCGTCCCAATACGTATGCAATTCTGTTTTTATCTTTTCATCAACCGCATTTGGAATTATGGAAGCCGCTAAAGAGAAATCTAAGGCGGCTCTTTCTGCACTAGAAAAAGCGCTGTGTGTTTTATATTCCCAAATATGATCTAGTTGTTCTTGTTCCGCTCCATAGCGTTCTGCCGCCCTAATGGCGTGCGCTTGACAATACCTGCAGCCTGTAGCATTACTTGAAACCCAGGCAATCATTCTTTTTAAAGCCGATGTAACCCTACCTTCATTGGCCATCACCGCTTTATTTAAATTAATAAATGCCTTCGAAATTGCGGGTCTTCGCTGCATGGTTAATACAGAATTGGGACAAAACCCTAAGGTTTCATTAAAAAAGGTGGCTAATTCTTTCGTTTCTATATCGTGTTCTATAGATAATGGAGTTATTAATGGCATATTTTTATTTTTTATTTCCTAATTAAACTAAAAGGCCCTCTTTTCTCTTTAGTAAATCCATTAAGATCGGTTAAGAGAGTATAAAACCAATAGGTATTTGACGCTGCTTTTTTTCCGTTAATGATGCCGTCCCAACCAACTTCATTCGACGTAATTTTGTGAATTAGTCTTCCATATCTATTAAAAATAAAAATATCTGAAACGGCATACAACTCGCTATCATACCCTTCTATATTCCAAAAATCATTGAATCCATCATTGTTTGGGGTGAAAAATGTTGGATAACTTAACATTGAAAAGGTGTATTTCACTATTCCACACCCCATTTTATCTCTAATATATAAAAAATGTGTTCCACTAGATAATTGATCAAAAAAGCTACTGGATTGATATCCACCAAATTCATCATCTAAAGAATACTCATACTCTCCAAAACCGATATCTAAATTATTAATTTCAATAGAATTATTTCCATAATCATTAACAATGGTCACATTGTCTTTTGTAACCTTGGCTATTTCTGACGCTACCACTTGAATTGTTTGAAATTCAGATTTGCATCCTGCCTCGGAAGTTGCGCTAACCGAGTAAACTCCTGGCTCCACTACCGTGATTACAGCAAGATTTCCAAGTAAAATAACACCATCTTTTAACCAAGTATAAGTGTAATTCCCATCTGGATTTGCAGTATCCAATTCTAAAGAATCTACACCTTCACAAAAAACATAGCTATTTTGCACTACTTCAAAGTTTGGAATTGCACTATCTACAAGAATCGTTACGGGTGTTCTCATTGATGAAGCACAGTTAAAAGTCATTGCTTCCACATAAAAAGTGGTATCGAAATTAAGTATGGGAGTTGTGAAATTGGCCCCAACAAAAAGAGGAGTTATACTCGTTTGAGAGGCATACCAATATACATCTCCATCAGAGGCGCTTGCCGTTAAAACCAATGAAGTGCCAACACAAACTGACGCCCCTAAAGAACTCGTAATTGTAGGGATTTCATTCACCGAAGCCGTAATGGCCGTTCTTAGGCTGCTCATACATCCGTTTACAGAAACCGAGGCATAATAGGTGGTCGAATTGGTGATTATTGGAGTAGTAAAATCTGTTCCTGTATATAATAATGTTCCGTTTGTTAAAGCATCAAACCATAAAATGGTCCCTGTACTCGATGTAGCAGACAAAGTTACCCTTCCCAGATCGCAAATTTCTCTTTCTACGAAACCAGAGATTTCTGGAATATAAATGCTGGTACTTGCAGAAATAGTTAAAACAGGCTCATTAGGTAGCCCACCATATTCTACAATATAGCCTTTTGATTGATAATCCCCAGAAGCTTCGCTTACATTTTTTATATCATTCCAAGCTCCCGGGATTCCTATTGAAGGAGCTGTAATATGTGCGTAATCTTCATTTCCTTGATCATTGGGTTCATTGGCATTCCAAAAAGCAAAATTTGGCGTAGTTCCATTTACCTCCCCATTCCAAAAAACAGTTCCAGCCTCTGGTCCCGTTACCCATTTCCAAACGCCTTCTGTTTCCTCATCAGAACCTCCTATCCACCCCGTTCCTGGAGTCTGTTTTCCTGCCAATTCAGCTTCTTCCATAGAGGTTAAGGTTACTAAATAACCTTGTAAACCAAAATAATTTTTACTTTCTGCTGCTGTTTTTGCCCCCTTCCAAGTAATACCAACTTCAGAAACATATTCATAAAAATGCTGTGTTGATGGTAAATAATTTGCATCGCTAATGGTTAGAGAAAAGAATTTTTCGGTTGTAATCGTTGAGTTTAAACTTTCAAAAACAACGTCTTTTACAGCATTTTCTAAATCTATATAAGAAATCTGGCTTCCAGAAGAGGGTCTTAATGTTAACTTCCCTTCCCTGTTATTCCACGTAGCAATTATACTTGGGTAATCTCCTTTTAGTGTTAATCGATCTTGATTAAACACATATCCAGAAGATATTTGAATATAAAACGCATCAATGGGTGTATCATTTGGATCTGTAATTGAAAAAGCGGTGACAATATTTAGTTCACTTTGTGGGCAATACGCTTGCCTTCCTTCTGCTAAAATAGTAAGTGCACTATTTGTTTGAGAAAACAACTGCATAGAAATGAGCCAAATGAAGAAGAAAACGCTTGTTGTTTTTATTTTTTGCATTACTTAATTTATACGATTGCCTTGAGAGTTTTCCCTTTTATAAGAAAGCACAATTTAAGTCATCTTAATTTAATAAATATGTTTATATTTTATTAAATTTATACCCAAAGAATAACTATTTAATCCTAGCTATATAAACAATACACCATTATGACATCAAACACAGTCACAACAATATGGAATGAAAATATGCAATTTGAATCCGATAATCCAAGTGGGCATAAAATCTTAATAGACGCCTCTAGTGAGCATGGCGGAAACGACACTGGCTTAAGACCAAAAGCTTTAATGCTTTCATCTCTTGCAGGATGTTCTGGACTGGACGTGGTTTCTCTTTTAAAAAAAATGAGAGTTTCTGTAGACGATTTTAAGATTGAAGTGATTGGTGAATTAACAGATGAGCACCCAAAATTCTACCATAAAGTAAAAGTAAATTATCATTTTACTGGAACAGATTTAGATCCAAGCAAAATTCAAAAAGCAGTAGACTTATCGGCAGAAAAATATTGTGGAGTTATGGAAATGTTTAGACAATTTGCAAAAGTAGAAATCGAAATATTTCTATATTAAAAACAAAAACCCCATGCGTTGGACCTTAAAAAAAGCGCCTAAAAAAGAAAAAACAATTCAACTTGCCAATGAATTATCTGTGGATACGACCATCGCTAATTTATTACTCCAACGTGGTATTGAAACTTTTGAGGAGGCTAAAAAATTCTTTCGCCCAAGTTTAGACGATTTACATGATCCATTTTTAATGAAAGATATGGATCTGGCCGTTGAACGAATTGAAAATGCAATTTCTAACAAGGAAAACATCCTAATTTACGGCGATTATGATGTAGATGGAACCACGGCTGTTTCTCTAGTTTCCTCTTATTTAAGAACTATTTACCCAAATATTGCAACCTATATTCCAGATCGATACAAGGAAGGTTATGGCGTTTCTTACGCAGGTATTGATTTTGCATGCGACAACAATTTCTCTTTAATTATTGCCCTGGATTGCGGTATAAAAGCCATCGAAAAAGTAGCTTATGCTGCAGAAAAAAAAATAGACTTTATTATTTGCGACCACCATAAACCAGGTGAAGAAATTCCAAAGGCCGTGGCCATTTTAAACCCCAAACAAAAAGACTGCCACTACCCGTTCGATGAATTGTGTGGGTGTGGTGTTGGCTTTAAACTTATTCAAGCTTTGGCTTCCACAAGAAATCAAACCATTGCCGATTTAACAAAGTATCTCGATTTGGTGGCCACAGCAATTGGAGCAGATATTGTTCCTATAAATGGCGAAAATAGAACCTTGGCGTACTTTGGATTGCAAGTAATTAATTTAAATCCACGAAACGGAATTAAGGCAATTATTCATCTCTTAAAAAAACAAGAACTTACCATTACAGATGTTGTTTTTACCATCGCGCCCAGAATAAATGCTGCAGGTAGAATCAAACATGGAAATTATGCTGTTGAACTATTAACCGAAATGGATTTTGATGCAGCGATTGAATTTGCTAGTGCGATAGAAATTTTTAATGCAGACCGAAAAGAGTTGGATAAAAAAATTACCAATGAAGGCATTATTCAAATTATTGATAATAATGAAGAAACGCGTTTTACAACGGTAGTTTATCAAGAAAACTGGCATAAAGGAGTCATTGGTATTGTAGCTTCTCGCCTAATAGAAACCTATTACAGACCCACGTTAGTTTTCACAAAAAGCGGCGATTATTTGGCTGCTTCTGCTCGCTCTGTAAAAGGATTCGACGTTTATGAAGCCTTGCTGGCCTGCGAAGAATATATTGTACAGTTTGGAGGTCATAAATATGCTGCAGGGCTCACTTTATTGCCAGAACAATACGAGAACTTCAAAAATAAATTTGAAGAAGTGGTTTCAAAAACCATCACAAAAGAACAATTGATTCCTGAAATCTCTATCGATGCAGAAATTGATTTAGCAGAAATTACCCCAAAATTTTTTAGAATTATCCAACAAATGGCTCCTTTTGGACCGCAAAATATGAAACCTACTTTTATCACTTCTAGTGTTCGCGATAATGGATTGGGAAAACAAGTTGGTGCAGACAAAACACATCTAAAACTAAACCTTATTCAAGATGCAAACCCAAAAACATATCAGGCAATTGGTTTTGGCTTGGGGAATAAAATGGATATTGTACAGAACGATTTTAACATCTGCTATTCGATAGACGAAAACGATTGGAATGGTTTTAAATCGATTCAGTTGTTATTAAAAGATCTAAAATAAATCTATTTCACTGCTTTTATTCTTTTTAAAGCTGCCTAATGTAGCTCCTTGTGCAAAACCTTACTACGTATTTGGGCACCAAAAGATGATTAAAAAATTTCACACCTTTAACAACGCGTTTATTTTTCCTTGATTAAATAAATATAAACAGGATAATGATCCGAATATCCGCCTGTAAAATTTGACCACGAAAAACTCCGAAACGGATATCCTTTGTATTTACCTTTGTCTATCGTTAAAAAAGGCTTGTTAAAAATCATCGCTTTATACATTTTATACGAAGAAAAATCTTTTTCCCCCTTATCTAATAACGGGGCAGTAAACAAAATTTGATCAAATAAATTAATCTGGTCTCGATAGCCTAACGTACTAAATCCGCGATGAAACATCTCTTCATAAGGATTGAAAAGGTCATTCTCTGTTACATTGTTTTTATTGGTTTTCGTTTTTAGAACGCTCTTAAAACTCTCATTTATTGGATCGTCATTAAAATCGCCCATAATCAAAACTTTAGGATGTTGTTCATTCTCCTTTATTTTTTCAATAATTTTTAAATTTTGAAGCGCCGCCTTTTCTCGCAATGGCCTACTATTGGCTTCTCCACCGCGCCTAGAGGGCCAATGATTAACAATTAAATGAATCATCTCATTGTCTAAATATCCAGAAACTAATAATTGATCTCTTGTATATATTTTGTTATTATCACTATAAATATTTAGATGAAATGCCTCGTGATTAATGGGGTTAAAATATTGCTGTTGATACAAAAGTGCAACATCAATTCCTCTCCTATCTGGAGAATCATAATGTATTATTTGGTAATTTTTACTTTTTAAATGTTCCGATTTAATTAAATCTTCTAAAACACCGTAGTTTTCAATTTCAGCAACCCCAATAATAGCAGGACTTGTCTTAGCCTTTTCCAGTCCAATTTGAGAAATAACAAATGCCATATTATTAATCTTTTTCCAATAAACGTTCGATTTATTTACTTTTAATTCCATCATCGGACTCGCTTCGTCGTTATTATGAACATCATTAATGGTGTCAAATAAGTTTTCTAGATTATAAAAAGCAATGGTTCTTATGGAGTATTCCTTTGTCTTGTTTTGAGAAAAAACAGTAGTAATCATCCAAAAAAAAAGAAGGTACACAAGAAGTCTAGCGATCATTTTTATCTCTATTTAAGATAAGAAAACAGATATGAAATTAAAATCGAACACAAATCCAAAATTATTTTAACATCTAATTTTCTA